>Ga0190360_1000136_pt1 | contig 40258 bp, 38 predicted proteins | sample 48721834_MG_FD_161271 | JGI IMG/M metagenome (GOLD analysis project Ga0190360, IMG submission 161271) | Hydrothermal vent microbial mat bacterial communities from Southern Trench, Guaymas Basin, Mexico - 4872-18-3-4_MG | ecosystem: Environmental > Aquatic > Marine > Hydrothermal vents >...
TGCTTTTAACCCATATATGTTCAATCCTGGATATTTAACAGTTAGTGACAGCGGCAGGATATATGTATTCTGTACTAAAGGTAAACGTATACAGATATTTGACAGAGATGGAAAATATCTGAGTGAGTTTCGAGTTCCCTGGGTGGTGGATAGAATGGATCTTGACAGCAGAGGGAATCTCTATTTATCAACAAAGATACGTACGAGTAAAGAACTTATCTATGTTTTTAGCCCAGAAGGGAAGTATTTATTTTCATTTGACAATAAGCCGATAGAAGTATCTGAGAATTATTTTTTTAATTTAACTTATTTTTCAATAGATAGGCAAAATGATGAGATTTATACAGTCTTTTGTATGTGGCCTATAATCCGCAAGTATCGGACAGATGGTACTCTTGTCTGGGAGAAGAGGTTAGATTTAAAGAATATATCAAAGAGGATGAAGAAGATTGTAAGTAAGTGGCCTGTATATGATTTGAAATTTTTACAGAATAACGAGCGACCTGAGAAGGATCCAGTATACTGGCAGTTTTTTAATATAGATTATTATAATAACAGGTTATATCTGTTTCATTGGCGTAATGCTGTTTTAGAGCTTGATAAGGAGGGCAATGTTTTAAATTGCTACTATAATCCTGACTTTGAGGAATATAAAAATTTTTGGAACATAAGGATCATTAATGGGGATATTTTTTATTTTACCGATGAAGATGATGTTGTGTGGATTTATTCTTTTAAGTGAGAAAGAAAATTCAGATGGCCTTAGAGACCTGTATTGAATAAGGAGGTGTTTTATGAAAGTAATTAAAGATAAACTCAAAATTATCTCATTAATATTATTTTGCTTAATAATATTTTTTATTCTATCAAATTTATTTGGGAAAAGTTATGATTGTGAAGATTTAATTGCAATAGAGGTAATCGAAATATATTGTCTGGAACATGATAGCGAGCAAGAATGTGGTACAACTCCAGTAAATAGTTCGTCTTGCGATGCTTATTGCCCAGGTGAGAGTGCCCGATGGTACTGTGATGGAAGAATACCAAAAACCTGATTAAATGGATGAATTATTTTTTAGGTCATCTAAGGCCATCTGAATTATATTATTAATTTTCTGAAAAAATTGTTTTCACACCTTTATTTCCTCAAATGTATTTAATCGTGTTGTTTAAATATTGAGACTTTCCTTTTTGAAAGAGCGACAAATTTTTTGAAAATTGAGGTTTAAGTAAAAAACCTAATCAAACAAGATTTTTCAAGGTTTCTTCATAGGGAGATCTGAATATCCCCTTCTCAGTAATAAAAGCAGAGACAAGCTGTCCGGGTGTAATGTCAAAGGCAGGATTGTAAACACCAACATTCTCTGGTGCGGTTTTTCTTCCAAAGGAGCAGGTTATCTCAGAGCCCGATCTTTCCTCAATAGGAATCTCATCCCCTGAAACAAGTGTAAAATCAAAAGTAGAGACAGGGGCAGCAACATAGAAGGGTATGTTATTCTCTTTTGCCAGAACTGCAAGCGAATATGTTCCAATCTTATTTGCAGTGTCGCCATTTAATGCTATTCTGTCTGCACCGACAATCACGCAGTCGACCTTTTTTTGTTTCATCAAAAAGCCTGCTGCGGAGTCGCATATTACTGTAACATCAATGCCAGATTCCATTAGTTCCCATGCTGTGAGACGTGAGCCCTGAAGAAGGGGGCGTGTTTCGTCTACATATACTTTGACCTCTTTTCCCGACTCTCTGGCTACATAGATAACGCCAAGTGCAGTACCATAGTCTCCGGTTGCAAGGCCGCCAGCATTGCAGTGGGTCAGAACTGTTGATTTTTGTTTGAGCAGTCTTGCACCGTTTTTCCCTATGGCGCGGCATATTGAGCGGTCTTCTTCCAGTATTTTTTGTGCTTCCTGCAGCAGGTTCAGCTGGATTTTTTCTGCAGACTCATTTTGTAAAGAGTTGAGCACTGCTTCCATTCTTGCAAGTGCCCAGAAGAGATTTTTTGCAGTAGGCCTTGTTTTGCGTATGAGCTTCAGAGCCCTTCTTGCAGACTCTAAAATTTTTTTACCTTTATTATCTTTACATTCAAATGCTGAAAGCGCAACCCCCATTGCTGCAGCAATTCCAATAGCCGGAGCACCACGAATTCGCAGAGACATTATAGCTTCTATCAGATCATCGAGTCTTTCTATATATAGATAGCGCACTGTTTCTGGAAGCAGTGTCTGATCGATAATTTTTATCTTTCCATCTTTCCATTCGATAGTCTCTCTGGCCATCGTATCACTCACCAATCATCTGGATTGTAATTTTTCTCTTGCGAGGACGGTTGTCAAAGTCCAATACAACTATCTGCTGCCATGTTCCAAGCAGGGGTTTTCCATTTTCAAAGGGAATTGTAAACGATGCGCCCACGAGTGCTGCCCTGATGTGAGCGTATCCGTTTCCGTCTCCCCATGTTTTGTCGTGATGGTATTGTATTGTAGAAGGCGCAATTTTCTCAAGGATTTCAGGAAGGTCCTTTATCAGACCTGGTTCATACTCGATTGATGTAACACCAGCTGTGGAGCCAGAAATAAAAACAACAATATTGCCTCTTTTAAGTCCGCTTTTTTGTACCAGCTCGAATACCTCATCTGTTATGTTTATTATATCGGTGTTGCCCATTGTTGAGATTTCAATAAAATCGTTAACTATCCTCATTTTTTTCAACAAGCCTCCTCAATTTCTCGGTTTCCCCGAAAGCATCGCAGTATCGTTCAACAAATTCTTTAAATGTATAAGAGTGACTCTGAGGGCCATCTGCCTCCAGGACATATGTTGCAGCAAGAGTGCCCATTCTTCCGACTATTTCGAGAGGAAGATTGTGAACGATTCCCTTCAGCAGTCCCGCCCTGAAACCATCCCCAACCCCAGTTGGATCGAGTATTTTCTCTGGTTTTACAGGTGGGACAGAAAGGTTTCCTCTGTTTGTTCTGATTTCTGCGCCTTTTTCTCCGAGGGTGACAATGACAATCTCGCTGAGAGAGAGAAGATCCTCATCTGTTATTTTTGTCTTTTTCTTAAACAGGCTTAGTTCATAGTCGTTTAATATTAAAATCTTTGCCCCATCTGCACCTTTCTTAAGCTGATCGGGTGTAAGTATCAGTGTTTGCTGACCAGGATCGAATATGAATTGACATCCCGAATTTTTGCATTGATCAGAATAACTTATCATTGCATCGGGATCGTTTGGAGAGATTATTACCAGAGAGTCTGAACTGTCAATATATTTTTTTAATTCTATTTCTCCTGCATGTCTCATTGCGCCTGAATAAAAGGAGCATATCTGATTACCCTCGATATCGGAGTTTCCAAAGAAAGATGCTGTATACTCATCCTTGATCTCAACTACACCGCTCGTGTCTACCCCGATCTTCTGAAGATCAATTTTGTAATCACTAAAATCCTGTCCTGCACATCCAACAAGAAGAGCTCTTTCACCTAACAGGGCAAGATTATATGCTATGTTTGCTGCACATCCACCCCTTCTCTTGATCAGCGATTCTACAAGAAAACTTATGCTGATTGAGTCGAGTTTATCGGGAAGAAAATGGTCGCTGAATTTGCCTGGAAAAGACATTAAATAGTCAAATGCAATTGAACCTGTTACTATGAGTTTCAACTGTCCGATTCCTTTCTACATTTTTTCTGGTTGTGTGATTCCAAGGAGGGTAAGTCCATTTGACAGCACTATTCTGGCGGCTCTGCATAGAGCAAGACGTGCCAGTGTCATGGGCTTATCTTTTGTTACCACTCTAAGTTTGTCATCCACCTTGCCTGCATGTTGAAACCTGTGGTATAGTGTGGCGACCGTTTCGAGATAAGCTGGAATTTTATGGGGCTCGAAGTTTTTTGCAGCCCTTGCCACTACATCTGGATAGCCAATGAGGATTCTCATAAGATCTATTTCTTCAGGAGTAGTGAGAAGAGAAAGATCACCCATTTCATCAGGATCTATTCCCTCCTTCTCTGCATGTCTAATTATGCTGCAGATTCGGGCGTGGGCATACTGTACATAAAATACAGGATTTTCGTCGGTTTGAGTCTTTGCCAGTTTTAAGTCAAAATTCAGATGACTTGTCATGGATCTGTTTATAAAAAAATATCTTGTTACATCTGTTCCGACTTCATCAATTAGCTCATCTAATGTGATAAAATTTGCTCTTCGTGTTGACATTTTGACCTTTTCATTGCCCTCAACGAGAGTTACAAACTGATGAATAAGAACTTTAACACGATTTTTGTCATATCCCAGTGCCTCGATTCCTGCGAGAACATCGGGATAGGTGTCAATGTGATCTGCCCCAAATATGTCAACTATTAATTCAAATCCCCTGTCTATTTTATCTTTATGATATGCAATATCTGGAAGTCTATACGTCGGTTCCCCTGTAGATTTTACTATAACCCTGTCTTTATCCATACCGAATCGAGTCGTGCGGAACCAGACCGCACCATCTTTATCGTATGCAAGATCTTTTTCTCTTAATTTTTTTATTACCTCATCTATTTTCCCTGTCTCATAGAGCGATTTTTCATTATAATATACATCGAAAAATATGTTCAGGCGTGCAAGAGTTGTTTTTATATCATTGAATATTGTCTCTTCTGCAAGATGCTGAAAGTATTCGAGCTCATCGGTATCTATAAGAGCCCTGCCCTTTTCATTTGCAGCAATCTTTGCTATTTCATTAATATATTCTCCCTGATAATAATCTTCCGGGAAGTCGATACTTTTACCAAAAAGTTCCATGTAGCGGAGTTTCACAGAGTCGGCAAGTATTCTCATCTGACGGCCTGCGTTGTTAAAGTAGTACTCTCTGGTTACTCTGTGTCCTGTAGCATCGAGCAGTCGTGCAATTGTATCGCCAAGTACTGCCTGACGGCCGTGCCCAATTGTAAGTGGACCTGTTGGATTTGCACTAACAAACTCTACCTGAGTCTTTTTACCTTTCCCAATGTCAGATTTGCCGAAATCATCTCCTCTATCAAGAATCTCAATACAGAGCCTGTGAAGAAGTTTTTGAGAGAGTGTGAAGTTAATGAAACCTGGACCTGCAATTTCAACTTTTTCTATCAGGTCTCTGTCGATATTGAGCCCTTTTACTATGGAGAGCGCAATCTCTCTTGGATTTTTCTTCTCTCTTGATGCAAGTATTAGTGCTACATTTGTTGAAAGGTCGCCATGACCCTTCTGTTTGGGTTCTGAGAGTTCGAGCTCATCATGCTCTATCTGGTAGAGGCCAATAGTTTTTGCACTGTTTATGATTTTTTCTTTAAGATAATTTTTTACATTCATAATTTAATATCAATGAAATTCTTTTATCTCAGCGTCTCCCCAGAGCCTTTCGAGATTGTAAAACTCTCTTGTCTTTTTCTGGAATATGTGTACAACAATATCAATATAATCAAGAAGCACCCAGTTTAAATATTCATATCCCTCTATGTGCCATACATATATTTTTTCCCTTTTCATGCCGTTTAAAACAGCATCTGCTATTGCCTTGACATGGAGGTCTGAATCACCATGACATATGATAAAGTAATCTGTTATTGCGCTCAATCCTTTGAGGTTCATCAGCACAAGTTCCTGTGCCTTTTTTGTCAGTGCGAGCTCAATAATCTGACAGGCTCTTTTGTAGGTCTGGTCTTCACTCATTTTACATGCCCACATCTTTCCAGCAACTCAGGTCTGAGAAATCTCTCCCTATGACCAGTGTTGCATCGATTAGATATGCTTCGTTTATCTCTTCTATGATGCGGTTTTCATTTAGCCCAAGGGTGCGGGCAATCAGAAGACAGCTTTCGGGATTTCCCCTTCTATCGATTACTATCGTCTTGATTACATTGAAATTTGGTCTTCCTGTCTCTTCCTCGAAATTTGCAGTCTTAACAACGTCAAACCCTCTATCCCTGAGATAGTCAGTAAACTTGGCAGCAACACCCGGTTCTCCGCATCCGTTTAATACTTCGAGTTGAATGACCCTTGGCTTCTCTTCTATCTTTTCTTCCTTCACTGGTGTCTTGGTACGGGAACACTGTCTTATTACAAAAAATATCAATACCATATTTACAATTACAAGAAGGATTATCAGTGATTGCATGATACCGCTTTTAATATCACTTTTTGATGTTCTCCTTACCACTTTTCTGCTCGTTCTTCCCGATGGCCTTTGCAGGGGACGTGGGCGACGTCTGCGTTGAGAGCTCATCTTATTGTTCCTCCTTGATATTATGTTTAATAAAAAAATGACCGAGAAAATTTTCTCGGTCTCTGGTAGAGTTTAACTATACTGTTATTGTTACCAATTAGTCCCCAGTTTTATTTTCTATAATAATAATTATATGGCCAGTGAGTTGGAATCATCTGATAGTCGATCGTAAAGACCATGCTGTTAGATGGTCTGTATTGAACCATTGCCCTCTGCAGAAACAATTTACTATTGAGTCCTGTAGAGCTCCCAAAACCTCCAAAGGGTTGGTGAAGAAGTCCCACACGCAATTGCACGAGAAGTGGATTTGAAAATCGATATGTCATTGTATTCAGATAGAGTCCCTGGTTAAGGGTTTTTCCTCCCATGGAAAAGAGTGAGAAGGTATAACTCTGTTTCATGCTGAATTTTGAAGGATCAAGAAGAGAATCCAGAAAACCCTTTGGCTTCTGAAAACTCTTGGAAGGTATGAACAGGCTACTCTTATTCTGTGCATGGTTAAGGGAGATCAATGAGATGAATACTAATGTCGCAACGATACAATACCTCTTTTTCATGGTACACCCTGTTGTGTTTTAACTTCATTATAAAATTATATAAATATTATTGTAAAAGTCAATATCTTTTTTTAAAAAGCCCTTGTAAAAAAGTTAAAGTACTGTTATCTTATCTGTCAAGATGAAGATCAAGAATGGAGAAAAGATGTCAGAGACGGACATGTGCCGGGGCGCATATGTTTTATGGAAATGGCACGACAGAGAGATAGACGATTTGCGGAAGCTGAGAAAAGAGCTTTTAGATTTTTATTCCAAGGGATTCTCTGGAGTTATTGCAAAATTGGATGGGTCACGTTATGAATTTATAAATCCCAAGGTTATCAGATCGATTGCTCAGACAAGCCACTGGGCAAAGAAAAGATCGCTATCCTTCTGGTTTCAGATCGACCCGCGGCAGGCTTCACGTTCGCTCATCAATAAGACAGGAGAAAGAGTGCAGAATCTTATTGTGACAACAAGGCCTGGCGCCACTCTTAGGACAGAGAATTTAGGAATGGCGAGGGTAGTGGAGAATCGATTTGAAATAAAATATCGATATCCAAGATTATACCCAACCTCTGTAATTCAGGAGAGGGCTGTCTGTTTTGAGCCAGCAGGAGTTGAGAGGGTGTTTTTATTTAAGATGGAAGAGGGAAAGGTGTTGAGGGAGTCTGTGAAGGACATAACTTCACAGAGTGAATTTTTTGCCGATGTTAAAAGGGGTCGTGTGGAAATTTTTGGAGATCTCGATTTTCCATGCGGCAGAGATTCATTGGTTCTGGCCTTTCCATGTTTCGATACAAACCTTTATGATTATGCTGGAAGAGAAAGTAACGATTATCTTAATATTTTTATAGAAAATCTGTTCGATGCATGTACGCATCTCGACGGAATAACATGGGGAAATGGGGAAACAGGATACATTGCAGAGACAGGACATTTTCCAGTTAGCCTTTCACTTTATAATTCTTTTATGGCAGAGTATGGATATGATGTGCGAAACTTTTTGTATGCACTTGTTTTAGATGTAGATGACGGATCCCATATTACCATTAGGAACAATTATTATGATCTGTTAATGGACATGGTCTTCTCTGCACAGAAAGATTTTTATGAGATGATTCACAGTTTTTTTAATGATTTAAATGTCGGATTTCACCACTCATGGTATATCAATTCTCGGTCAACCGCAGGCCTTTTACATGGAGACATAGACCCATGGCTGAGCCTGCCGACAACATCTTCGATATTTATGGAGATCGGAAGTAACTGTGATTCAAAGAAGAACTACTCATCCATTCTTTCAGGCATTATTATTGCAAAGAGTCTGGGTAGATATTCGAAAGACAGTGTATCGTTTTTTACTCTAAACTTTGATTCAGTTTCTGAGCAGAGTGCAGCTTACTGGCTGAATATTGTGGCGCTATATTCTCTCGAGCCATTGATCGGTTCAAATGAGATTCTAAAGATGGATGTGGATGCGATAAATAGAAGGGTTAACAATATTCGAGCTCTTACAGGACTTGAGTTTCCGGAATCTGATGTTGCCCTGATCTTCCCAGCAGAGACTGTTAAGTCTGTGTCGCCGTTAAAGGCTGAACAGATCATTATGAGGACAAATAGTTTAATTGCCGATCTTACTCTCCACGGTATTCAGCTGGATGTTATAGACTCTGCCCTTTTCATGAAGGGAAGGCAGAAGAAGAGTGGAATAGAGATAGATGGTAATCTTTATAAAGCAATTGTATATCCATTTCCAGAGGTTGTTGACTCAAGGGTTCTGGAGCGTATATGCAGCATAAAAACCAGCGGCTTTCCATTGTATCTTGGTGGGGGAAGTCCAAAATTTACTCAGGAAGGAAAACAAATTGGCTATGATCTAAAATCTGTTTTTGATCCTGATGATATAGATACTTTACTAAACAAGAAAATAATACCCCTTTTTCATTATCCTGAGAATGCTCTGGCAACCCTCATACGCGGTAAAGATGAGCTGATTTTTCTTCTCTGTCCAAGAGAAATTGGCGGAGTGGTAAATGGTGAGGTGATCTATGGGAATTATAAGTTTTATGTTCCTGAGAGCAGGGGTCTGGTTATATTCAAGACTCAGAATGGTAATGAAGTAATCCAGATTGATTTATCTTAAAAAAGGTGTGGGGAAAAGAGCCATGAAAATCTTTAGAGAAATCTTTACATTGTGTTTCATTCTGTCGGGATTTGTTCAATATAATGCTATTGCCGAAAATCCGTATCCAGGCTCCCCTCCATTTTCATTCTCTATCCCAGAACAGATATCTCTGGATCAATTCATAGTTGTGAGCCCGCTGTACAGCAATACTCTGAGGTTTGTTTTTCGTTCTGATTCAAAGATCTATGCCTACGATCACAACGGCAACCAGTTGTGGTCGCAGAACATTACAAATCCGCGGTATACATATAAAGATCGCGGTTCAAAGCATGGGGTGGCAGATGTGGACGGAGATGGGGTTCTCGAGATTGTTGCAGTAAACAACTCGAATCAAATAAAGGTGTTTTCTGCAGAAGATGGTAGTGTTGAAAGAACTATTGATGTGACTGTTGATAATTCATATCAAAAAGTAACATATATGTCTCTTGCAAATCTCAGGGGCCACGGCCTGAGAGATGTAGTTGTGCAGACGCGGAACGATCCGTGGGATGGAACCGAGAAGGTCTACATAAACAGAACCATAATCGCATTTAATCTTGAGAGTGGCGAGGAGATGTGGCGAGTTTCTCAGAATGAGAACAACCATTATGGCGGCTGGTATGAAGGGTACTGGGGACAGGCACACGGAGGTCTGATATGCGGAGACATGGATGGAGATGGACTCGATGAGGTGGTCGGGGGACGGATGATAGATGATGATGGGACTCCTATAGATCTTGGTTATGATGAGAGCTGGGTCGATCGAGCAGTTGGCGGATTTCTCGATCATATAGATTGTATTGCTTTTGGTGATTTTCATCCTGAACTCAAGGGGCTGGAGCTTGTGCTCTGTCATGAGGATCATGCTGGTGCTGCAGACTGCTGGCAGACGGTCATGCTGAGATATAATGAGAGCGATCCTGGAAACGGGGTCATGTGGAGAAGGTCTATTCACGAGCTTTTCCCCAATGATAGCAGAAGAGAGCCCCAGAATGTTGCTGTGGGAAACTTCGTCACATCGCTGAATGGAGTGGAGATATGGAATCGTTCCAGATTCGGCGGTGATGCTGATTCCTATTCTGGTAAAAAGGGGCAGTATCCATGGATGTATGATGCAGATACGAATCTTGTTACCCACTATGCCATGGAGGATACACTGCCTGCTGGTTTTAATGCCAGTCCAAAAGGAAATGGAGAGGGTGTTGAGATAATCTGGACTATTGACTGGACGGGCGGTGAAGAAGAATATCTGGCAGCTCAGGCAAGGCACAGCGGTAGCAATATAGGAATTTTCAAAGCAGTCGATTTCCAGCCGATCTGGCAAACAACAGGGAGTGATGATGTGGACTCAGTTATATTCATCTATGTGGCAGACATTGGAGGAGACAGCAGAGAGGAGATAATTGCATACGACATAGATAACGGCTCGGATCACAAGATAAAGATTTGGTGGAACACAGACACGTATAGTGACACAAGACCGAAAAAATGGAACGATCCTCTCTATCTGCACCTCAAACAAACATGGAACTACTACTCACCAGGAAGCTACACAAGAAGAGATCCTGTTGAGGCACAGATAAGAGTCTATCTCGAGGGTGGTTATGACTGCAGTGAAGGCGGACTAATGAGAACAGACATTAAGGATTATGGTTTTATTCCATTAACCTCTCCGTATGTTGAAGACAGGAGAATAGTAGACTCCATACCGGAAAATGTTGTAGACTGGATACTCATTCAACTCAGGTTGACTTCTAATGGGCATACAGTAATCTCGAGGAGCTGTTTCTTAAGGAACGACGGCATGATAATAGATGAGAATGGTGATACAAATATTGATCTATTTGTGGAGAAACAGAACTACTATTATATTATTGTAAAACACAGGAATCACCTTGCAGTCATGAGCAGCGATTCGATCTCTTTTGCAGGAGGGAGTGTAAATTACGATTTTACAACATCTGAAGATAAATATTTCGGTGGATCGGGTGCTGCAAAGGATCTTGGAGGTGGGTTGTGGGGCATGATTGCAGGGGATGGAAACGACAGCGGTATAGTTACAATGGCCGACAGGAATGGTGCAATGCTGCAGAGGGATGCGAGCGGATATAATATCTGGGATTTTAATCTTTCTGGAATTGTTACAATGAAGGATGTTAACATGGCATTTTCTAACAGAGATGCTGGGACAAAGGTACCAAATAACAATTAGGAGTTGTCATGAAAAGAGGATTGATATTTACAGTTTTAATTTTTGTGCCGTTAATGGTGTTTGGTCAATCGATGGATGTGAGAATAGCAAACGAGCGTATTGAAGGCAGTTATTACAAATTTGACCTTCAGATAGAGAGACTGGACAGCTGGATAGACGGATTTGGAGAGATAGGGGGTCTTGGAAACAGTGATTTCTATTTTACTTATAATCTCAATGGAGCATTTAAGGGTGATCCAGATGTTGAGAATATTCATCCATCAATCGCTGCACTTCCATCCGATTACTCGGTAAGTGCCCAGATAAATACTGAGAGACTACAGGTAAAGGTCGTATATAATAAAGTTTCGGGTGTCTGGCAGCCAAATCTAAATGAGTATGAGCGGATATGTACTGTAAAATGGGAGATCAACGATCCCTCAAAGGAATCGGATGTTGAATGGGATCATGTCAATACCGACTGTGCAGATGGAGACGGAGATGTAATAACAATTGTAAATTGGGAGGGAAGCGGCGATATATCTCTGCCGGTTCAGATATCAGAGATTTCTGCAACTACAGATGAAAGAGGAATCGTGCTCCGCTGGCGCACAGAGAGTGAAGCCGATCTTTTAGGTTTTCATGTATGGCGCAGTCTGAAAGAGCAGGAGGGGTATATACTACTTACCAACACTCATATTGAGCCAAAAGGGAGTAGCTCTGGAGGAGTAGAGTATCAATACATAGACAAAGATGTAGAGAGTGGGATGGTATACTGGTACAAGATTGAAGCCGCACTCCATGATGGGAGAAGAGAATTTTATGGGCCGTTGAGTGTCGATTGTGCAAGGGCAGTGCCGTCCAATTATTATCTTTCTCAAAACTATCCAAATCCATTTAATCCTGTTACATCTTTTTCATACCAGATTCCTGTTGCGTGTGATGTAACTGTAACGGTTTACAATCTGCTTGGTGAAGAGGTGAAGGTTCTTATAGACAAATATCATGAGCCTGGATATTATAGGCTGGAGTGGAACGGCCTCGACAAGAATGAAAACAGAGCTGCGAGTGGGATTTATCTCCTTCATATAATGGCAGGAAGTTTCTCCATGGTGCGAAAAATGGCACTGATGCGTTAGAACATTTTAACAGGATCATTATGTAAGCCGCAGAACAATTTTCAACTGCGGCTTTATTGAATTTTTGGCAATTTGATCAATACATTAGAAAAAGGACCATGATTTTTAAATGAGGTTCTGGCCGTTAAATTATATTTTTACTTTTGTATTTTGTTCTGCATCACTATATGCTCAGGCCAATCTATCGTTCACAAATATTTCAGACAGCCTCGGAAACACGGGGATGGGGCCGCACAGCACACTCTTTTGTGATGTCAACAAAGATGGAAGACCGGATATCTATATAACCATGTATTTTCAGGTCGACAGCACGATTGCAGATCTATTATACATGAATGTCAGTGGCCTGAGGTTTCATGAGGAGGGAGAGGTAAGAGGCGTTGACGATCTGGATGGAGGCTCTCATGGGGCGGTTTTTGCCGATCTTGATAATGATGGAGATTATGATCTGATAAACGGTTCAACGGTCAAGAGACCGGAGAAGATTGGAATAAACAACAATGTTTATCAGAATGATGGAGATGGATATTTTGCGGATGTAACTAATTTATCACCCGATATGGTGAGTTCTGAGAATACAACACGTGCAGTGTTGGCTGTAGACATAAATTGTGATGGATATCTTGACATATTTTCAGTAACAGGGAGTCTGGGAACAGATGATCCTACTGATGAGTTCAATGAGGTCTATCTAAACAATCATGCAATGCATTTTGAAGGTGTTGGGGCAGGCGATCTTTTATCTGCTCCAGCATGCCAGGGAGCAACAGATACAGATTTTGATGGAGACGGGGATGTCGATATAATAGCTGCAAACAGGACGGGCGAGCTTAATATATTAAGAAACGATGGGAACGGAAATTTTACACTTGTAACACCTGTATCGTCCATAGGAATAAATCACGGTGCAGGAGATGGGATAACGATGGGAGATGTTGATAATGATGGTGATCTGGACATGTTGCTTGTCTCAGGCGGATCTGTAAGAGAGGCGTATCTCTACAAGAGCAATGGAGACGGAACATTCAAATATCACTGCCAGTGGAAGGGTGTAAAGGGTTACATGGGAGGTTTTGGTGATCTGGACAACGATGGCGATCTTGATCTGGTATTTGCCAGTGACACGAGCTGCTATATAAATGATGGTTCTGGAAATTTCACAAGAGGTCCATTTAAACACATATCTCCCAAGGGAGACTTCAGAAGCGTGGCCTTTTCAGACATAGATGATGACGGAGATCTCGATTTTGCAATTGCAGACAAACAGCTCAAGAGTCGCCTGATAAGAAACGATTTGACCGGAGGGGGGCACTGGCTGAAGGTTGAGTTGATCTCGCCCCAGGGTCAGGCAGGAGCATTTGGTGCAAAGGTGTGGGTCTATTCTGCAGATGAGGACAGTGTTTTACTCGGTTTTCGAGAATCGAGAAGCAGTAACGGTTACCTGGCCCAGAACGATCCAGTGCTTCATTTTGGTCTCGGCATAAATGACACGGTTAATATCGTGGTTAGATTTTTGGATGGAACAAAGGTCGAAAGAAGCCGTGTTGCGTGTGATCAGACAATCCAGGTCAATGGACAGGAAACAAAAGTATCGGATCAGTTCTATAGAGATAAGAATTTTAGTCTGTCACAAAATTTTCCAAATCCCTTTAATTCTGCAACTTCTATTTATTATACAATTCCAGAGGATTGTCATGTATCAATATCAATATACAACACCATGGGAAGAAAGATAAAAACTCTCGTAGATCGGTTCATGATTTCCGGATCCTATCATGTGAAATGGAATGGAGATGATGATAAGGGAAGAGGAGTTTCAAGTGGGATATATATAGTCAATATGGATACTGGTAGTTTCAGGTTAAGCCGAAAGATAACGATCATTAAATAATAGCGATTGACAGCCATGTTAAAGAAAACAGTGCATCTGATTTTTCTGACAACCTCTCTTCTACTTGCCGAGAAGATGGATGTCATGATAGACAATCCAAGAGTGGATGGGGACTATTTTAAATTCGATTTAAAGATTAAAAGGCTCGATGATTGGAGTGGAGGGTTTGGAAGCATAGGTGGAGTGGGGAATTGTGACTTCTATTTTGATTATAACTCTTCTGCCTTTAAAGGAGATCCATTTCTTGAGAACATAAATCATAATATAGAAGAAAATCCTGATGATTACACGGTGTCTGCCAAGGTAAATTTAACAAAGCTTGAGGTAAAGATAATATACTTAAAGAAGAAAACCGTATGGCAGCCCTCTTTAAATAGCTACGAGACTGTTTGTACAGTAGTATGGGAGGTTGGAGATTCGTCGCAGTATTCACAGATTGAGTGGGACAAGAAGAATTCAGGGTTCACGGATGGCGATGGAGATGTAATTTCTGTTGAGGTGTGGGAGGGAGATGGAGACATATACCTTCCCGTACCTGATGCTGAGGATTCCCATTGCTCGAGTGGGTTTGAAGTTCTGCAGAACTATCCAAATCCATTCAATTCATCGACAGTGATTAGTTACAGAGTGGGTGAGCTCTCTTTTGTGTCTGTGGCAATTTATACGATCGGGGGAAAGAGAATAAGAAGTCTAATAGAGAAAGAAATGGAGCCGGGATGGCATGCTTGTGTATGGGATGGAAGAGACAGATTTAAAAGGAGAGCGGCTTCTGGGATCTACATTGTCAGGATCAGGGCTGGAAGTTTCAATAAGACAATGAGCATTGTGCTTCTTCGGTGATTGTTTTTATACAAATTGATTTTTTGGAATCGATTTTTTAAATTATCTATATAAATAATCTGTTTTTAAAATCTTAAACTCAAAGGAAAGACCTTGACAATCACTCTTCTTACCGACTTTGGATATTCCGATCCCTATGCAGCAGCAATGAAGGGAGTGATATTGCGGATAAATCCTGAAGCAGCGATTGTAGATATAACGCACGATGTCACTCCTCACAATGTGGATGAGGCTGGTTTTATTATTGAATCTCTCTATAAATATTTTCCAGATGGAACGATTCATGTTGTAGTGGTTGATCCAGGTGTTGGAAGTGAGAGGGCGATTCTTGTTGTTCAGACATCAAATTATATATTCATTGCTCCGGACAATGGGGTTCTTAAATATATATTCAATGGAGAGGAGGGGTTCAAGGTCTATCGTCTAAAAGAGGGATCGATCCCTTCTGACGATATAAGCAGTACCTTCCACGGACGGGACATATTTGCACCTCTTGCTGCACGCATCTCCTTGGGAGAGCCGATAGATTCGTTATGCAGACCCTTTTCTGGATTCTTAAGGGGTGAAGTTAAGAGGCCTGTTATTGATAGAGATAGAATAGTCGGGCAGATAATATATGTTGACCGTTTCGGAACCTGTGTAACAAACATCGAAGAGTGTATGTTGGGTAACAGGAATGTTAAACGGATAGAGGCGGGTTTGTGCAGGATAGATAGAATGAGCAGCAAATATGTCGATGTTCCCAAAGGATCGCCTCTTGCCCTGATTGGAAGTTCTGGGAGGGTTGAGATATCAATAAATCAGGATAGCGCCAAAGAAAGATTTGGCTTAAATGTGGGAGACAGAGTCGTAGTTACTTTAAATTGAGGGATGGATCAAATGCCAGCTTATTTACAGTACAGGAGAAGGCCTCTTGCCCTCCATATTTTTCTTTTCATCATGACTATTTTTTCAACTTTTTTTGTTGCACTCTCTGATGGAGTATTAGGTGCATTCTGGTATTCGGGTGGAATAATCTTGATTCTCCTGACTCATGAGATGGGCCATTATCTGATGACAAGAATACACTCTATTCCTGCTTCTCTTCCCTATTTTATTCCATTTCCATTTTCAATATTTGGGACTCTTGGTGCAGTTATTAAAATGGAGGGCAGAATACCAAACAGGAGGGCCCTGTTTGATGTGGGAGTAGCAGGCCCTGTGGCTGGAATGGTTGTCATAGTCCCTGCAATAATAATTGGCTTGAGATTTTCAGAGGTCGTGGCAACAGAGACCTTAAGAAATACAATTCAACTTGGAGACTCTCTGCTTTTTTCATTTATTGCAAGAGCAGTAAAGGGGCCTATTCCAGAGGGATACGATATAGTCCTCCATCCACTGGCATACGCAGGATGGGTGGGTCTGCTTGTGACTGCACTCAATCTTCTTCCTATTGGTCAGCTTGATGGCGGACATGTAACATACTCTCTTTTCTGCACCAGGAGCAGGTATATTTCTACATTTTTTTATTTTATACTCCTGTGCGTTTGCCTGTTTATGTTTGTTGGGTGGTTCTTGCTTCTTGTGCTGCTTGCAGTATTTCGAAAACATCCACCAACGATGAATGATGAGCTGCCTCTCGACTTGAGGCGCAAGGTAATAGGCATTGTGGTTCTTATTATTTTTGTTGTCTCATTTACCCCCGTTCCATTTGGATTTGGCAAGGGATTGATTCCATTGATCTTAGAATATTTTAAATAGAGGGATTTTTTATGAAATCGAATAGAGGGATTGCTCTATTTATCCTGCTTGTTATCGCCTTTTGTGTCTTAATTGTAGCTGGAATAGTCACAGGCGATAATGAGTTGATCCGAATTGAAGCATCAACTCTTTGACTGGACTGCATAGGGATCGGGTGATCCCATGTACATGATCTTTTAGAACCGGTACGGAATCTTGCTTGCCGTTTTGAAAGGGCAGGACAAAAGAAACTAATGTGGGATGGATGTGATGAGTCGGGGGTACGTGTTTCGAGTGGCATCTATATTTGTGTTGTTAGATCAGGACAGCAGTTTCATGCAGTGAAGATGGTTTTACAGAGGTAAATAGTTTGTCAATAATAGAATTGATGGGTGAACTATTATTCAAGATAGGATTAAAGAGATGGATATGTCAGAATTGGTAATAAGAGAGTTTGTCATGGAAGATTATGATGCTCTAATCGATCTATGGGAAAAGGCAGGTCTTCCATATAAGCCAAGGGGTCGGGACAGTATTGATAAGATTCGAGAGGAACTCGGGAGAGGAGTTGCAATATTTCTTGTGGCAGAATTTGAAGGTGAGCTGATTGGCTCTGTTTTGGGTACACACGATGGAAGAAAGGGATGGATAAACAGGGTTGCAGTTGCTCCAGATTTTCAAAGAAAAGGCATTGCCAGAAGACTTGTTGAGCAGGTTGAGGAGCGTCTCGATAAAATCGGGATTGAAATAGTAGCGTGCCTGATAGAGGAGTGGAATAAAAGATCGATGAAGGTGTTTGAGAGCCTTGGATACACAAGGCATCCCGATGTATTCTATTTTTCAAAGAGAAAACATTCAGATGTATAATATGACTTTGAGATTATTTTTTGAAGAACTTTCTTTTGTAATGATCCGTCGAAATAATGACCATCGCAACTTTTTAGATGTCCAGTCATGATAAAAAGTTTAATAAGAAATTTTCCTGACACCTTTTCCCTGGGAAATATATAATAACAGTGCCGTGTGCACTGGTAGCATGTGAGACTTTTATTCTTTCACAGGAGGAAATTAGATGTACAGGAAAAGTGTGTCAATAATTATATCTCTCTTCATTTTATTTTTATTAGCTGGATGCGGACAGGAAAGGGAGAGTGGAGATATCCACTATAAAAAAGCGAAAGATTTGGAAAAGGCAGGGGATTTTAAAAAGGCTGCACTCGAGTACAGGCTGGCAGTAAAGGCGGATCCAAAAAAATACAATACAATACAATACAATATCGTTTATCAGTCCATTATGGCCTATCGCCTAAACAAGGAAGATGTACTTTATAAGGAATATAAGAGAAAGGCGGAAAGACATCCTGAAGATGCTGTCTATCAGTATCTGTTTGCCAGACTGGAAGAGGATGAGGAAAAAAAGAAGGAGATGGCAGAGGAGATAATCGATCTCTATCAGAGAGTATAGGTAAGGTAATTATTGTTAATTTCTGGAAGCCTGGTTGAAACACTTGCAGTGCGGAGTTTCCGCATCTACAGAGATTTCAGAACAAATATGGATTTGATAGCCAATCAGTCTTTTCTATAGGATATCTTTCGAATCCGCACAGAGCCGAAGAGTATGTTAAGAGAGGTCCCAATGGAAAGATTCCCGTTTTTCCTGTGCTCATAAAGGGATGGAAGGTTTTTAAAGAGTATAAGGGGAGAGGTACCCCAAATACATTTGTCATAGACAGGAAGGGTAATGTGCGTTTTATTCACAGAGAGTTTAATCCCGGGATGGAGAAGATCTTAAAACGAGAGAGTGAGATGCTGCTAAAAGAGAAGATTTAAAGGGTGTTAAGACACTGTAGGAAAAGGGTATCTCCATTCAATGGAGGAGATGCCCTTTTTTATTTAAAAAATTGATTTTAAAAGAGTCTGTTCGATCAATCCTTGATATTAAATAATACAAAACAGGGAGTGTTTAGGTGTTGTAAATTTATTTATTTAAACTTATCGAAAAAGTATTTGATTTTTAAAAAATATTATATAATTTAACATGAAAGTTACCTTTCTAAGGGTATGATCATGTCGAAAACTATTACAGAATTGGGGCCTCGTGAAGCAGAATTTATATCATTGATTGCTTCGTGGAAAAATAAAATATTTACTATCAAAGACGCTATAAATTTCTGGGGCAACTCTCAAATTGCCATAAAAAAACTAAGCGTTCTTGCAAAAAAGGGCTGGCTTACTCGTATTGAACGCGGTAAGTATCTTGTTATTCCACTGGAGGCAGGACCTGAACGCAAATGGAGCGAAAATCCAATGCTCATTGCCAGTATGCTGGCAGATCCTGCCTGTATTGCTTACTGGAGCGCAATTAGATTCTGGAATTGGACAGAGCAATTTCCCCGAATTATTTATGTTCAAACAACTCAACGTAAAAACAAATCCAGGAAATTGGTCCAGGGAAACCAGTTTGAAATTGTTACAGTACCTCGATCAAAGTTCTTTGGATATATTAAAAAGTGGGATGGGGATGTTTCTTTTTTTGTTACTGATAAAGAAAAAACTCTTATTGATTGCGCAGACGATGTAAAACGAAGCGGTGGCATAGAAGAACTGGCAAAAGCAGTAAAGAATGCTGCTTCGACAATTGATTATTTAAGACTTGATGAATATGCTCTGCGCTTCCCAAACGGTGCAGTGATGAAAAGATTGGGCTACTTGTTCGAATATCTTATCCCCGATCTGCCACATGAGGCTGCCCATATTTTCAATAGCTGGAAGAATCGATTAAGCAAGGGAGTAAGTCCGATATATCCAGGCGGCCCAAAAACCGGCAGAATCAATACACGTTGGCGGCTTCTGATAAATGTGAGAATTTAGATGATTTCATCTTCAGAAATCAAACGTTTTGCAGGATTCAATAATGTTGATCCGATGCTTGTAGAAAGAGACTATGTTATAGGATGTTATATGAAATGGCGAATCCTATTATGGAGTCAATAAAATGGACATTAAAAAGATAAATAAAATAGTAAAAACTGATATTAAGGAAGGATTAAAGGAAATTTATCCTGAAGTTTTTGAGGATAATAAGGTCAATTTTGAGAAGTTGAAGGCATTATTAAGTGGCGAGATTATTGAAAAAGAAGATGATAGATTTTATTTTAACTGGGCTGGGAAAAGTAATATTTATAAAAGTATTCAAACACCCGCTTATGGGACTTTAAAACCTTTTAAAGAAAAATCTATTGATTTTGATAAAACTGAAAATATTGTCATAGTAGGAGAAAATTTAGAGACATTAAAACTTTTACTTAAACCTTACTTTGGCAAAGTCAAAATGATTTATATTGACCCTCCTTACAACACGGGCAAGGATTTCATTTATAGAGATAACTTTAAAGAACCATTAAAAGATTACTTAGAAAAGACAGGACAGATTGACAGTGAAGGGAAAAAGCTCACCACAAATACAGAAACAAGCGGACGGTATCATTCTGACTGGCTTAATTTTATGTATCCAAGACTATTTTTAGCAAGAAGTTTATTAAGAGATGATGGGGTTATTTTTATTTCCATAGATGACCATGAAGTTCATCATTTAAGGATGATTATGGATGAAATTTTTGGGGAGGAGAATTTTGTAGTAGAATTTTCTTGGCGGAGAACGGATAACCAATCTAATATCGGGAATGTAGCAAATGTGAAAGAATATATTGTTTGTTATGCCAAGCAAAATAAATCATTAAAGTTTAATAAAATGAAATTGTCAGATAGAGCGAAGAAAGAATATAGATATAAAGATGAGAAAGGAAGATATAGAAGAGATATTCTATTGCATAAAACGAGAGGTAGGTATTTTTATAAAGTTAAAACACCCTCGGGGATGCTTTTAAATGGCCCCTGGATGGTAAAAGAAGAAGAATTTAAAAAAATGTTGAAAGAAGGAAAAATACATTGGGCTTCAGGGAAGCAAGAACAACCGTATGGCAAAATATATTTAAAGGATATTGAAGGTCAAATAACCAACGATTTTTTAAGTATTGAATTTGGGACTAATCAAGAAGGATGCACCGAACTCGATAAAATTTTTAATAAGCGAGTCTATGATTTCCCAAAACCTACTAGCTTGATAAAACATTTTACGACCATTGCTACTAATAAAGAAGATATAGTTTTAGACTTCTTCGCCGGTTCTGGCACAACTGCTCATGCTGTCTGGGAACTAAACAGAGAAGATGGGGGAAGAAGAAGATTTATCCTTGTTCAACTTGATGAGGAAGTGCAGGATGAAGAGATCAAAAAGGGATTTCCAACTGTTGCAGATATTTGTATTGAAAGATTAAAAAGAGTATCTGAAAGATATAGAAAAGAAAATGAAAATAATTTATTGAAAAATGAGCAAGATTTTGGATATAAGGTTTTTAAGTTAGATAAATCAAACTTCAATCTCAAAGACGAGTTTGAATTTGATCCTTCCGAAAATAAAGAAGAATTAAAGAAGAAATATCTTGAATGGCTTAACATGTGGGTTGATGAGGCATTGCTCCCGGGGTGGAGAGAGATAGATGTTCTTTATGAAGTAATGCTAAAAGAAGGATTGAGTTTGAATTCTAAACTTAAGAAAATAAAGATTAAAGATAATAAATTTTATTATGTTAAAGATGAAGAACAAAACTTAGATTTCTATATTTCTTTAGATAATAAATTTTCTCATGAGACAATTGAGGAGATAAGAACCCCAAAATTTAAAGGTAAAATGTTTGTATTCTTAGATAAAGCATTAACAGATAATGATAAGATAAATTTAAGTGCTTTTGTAAGGTTGAAGGTGATATGAAAGAAGATAATAAAGGTAAAGTAGTAACTAAGAAAGAATATATTCAATTAGTTGATTCTATTGGGGAACTATTAGAGTCAGCACGCAAGGAAACAGCAAGAACTATCAATACTATTTTAGTAAAGACTTACTGGAAGATAGGAAAAAGGATAGTGGAGTATGAACAAAAAGGAGGAGAAAAGGCAGAATATGGCTCAAAATTATTAACAAGACTTTCAAGAGATTTGAGATTGAAATATGGTAAAGGGTTCAGTAAAAGTAATGTATATTTAATGCGATTATTTTATTTAAAATATCCAAAATTCCAGACACTGTCTGGAAAATTATCCTGGAGTCATTATGTGGAACTTTTAAGTGTAAGTGATGATATGGCAATGTCCTTTTATGAAAAACAATGTATAAAAGAGAACTGGTCAGTAAGAGAACTTAAAAGACAGATAAATTCTATGCTTTTTGAGAGGATTGCTTTAAGCAAAGATAAGAAAGGCGTTTTGCAACTTGCTAAAAAAGGGCAGATAATAGAAAGAGAAGAGGATATAATAAAAGACCCGTATATTTTTGAATTTCTGGGAATACCTGAACGATATCAATATACCGAAAAAGAGTTAGAGCAACGATTAATAGATAATCTCCAGATATTTTTACTTGAGTTAGGTAAAGGTTTTGCCTTTGTTAGCCGTCAATACCGAATTACACTTGATAATAATCATTTTTATGTGGATTTAGTTTTTTATCATACAATATTAAAGTGCTATGTTTTGACTGACTTAAAAGTTGGCAAAATTACACATCAGGATATTGGGCAGATGAATATGTATCTTAACTATTTTAAAGCAGAAGTAAACTCTAATAGCGATAATCCACCTGTTGGCATTATTCTTGGCGCAGAAAAAAGTAATATTTTAATAGAGTATGCTCTCGGTGGAATCTCTAATAAATTATTTGTATCACGGTATAAACTATATCTACCAAGTAAAAAAGAGTTAAGTCAGAGACTGCAATATTTATTAAAAGGAAAATAAGATGCTTAGATTAAAATTTGACCCCAAATTAGATTTTCAAATTGATGCAATAAATTCAGTTGTTGATTTATTCAAAGGTCAGACTGAAAGACCTTTTGATTATACTTTTCAAATCATCCCTAATATATTGGACCTACCAGGAGAAAAAATCCTTGAGAATTTACAAGTAATCCAAAATAGGAATGGACTCCCTTTATCTAACATTGATGATTTAAAAGAACCTTACAACTTTACAATTGAGATGGAGACAGGAACCGGGAAAACCTATGTGTACTTGAGAACTATATTGGAATTAAATCAGAAGTATGGATTTAAAAAGTTTATTATTGTGGTTCCATCAGTGGCTATAAAAGAAGGGGTTTTAAAAACATTAGATATTACAAAAGAGCATTTTAAACAAGTTTATGATAATTTGCCTTATACCTATTTCCCATATAAGTCTAATAACTTGGTAATGGTCAGGATGTTTGGACAGGACACAAATCTTCAGATTATGGTTATTACAAGAGATGCTTTTAATAAAGATATAAATATCATCCATAATGTTCATGATAAAATGGGGGATAAACCAATTGAGATTGTCAAAAAAACAAATCCTATCGTTATTCTTGATGAACCCCAGAAAATGGGAGGAGAAGCCACTTTATGGGGAATTGAACAATTAAATCCTCTTTTTGTTTTACGCTACTCTGCAACTCACAGGGATATTTATAACCTTGTGTATAAACTAACTCCTTATGATGCGTATAATCTTGGATTGGTTAAAAAAATAGAAGTCCTCTCTATTACAGAGGAAGGAGACCCAAGCAGTAAGAAGATTATTTTAGACAGGATAGAATCAACATCAAGTGGTTTAAAAGCAAAAGTTAAAGTTTTTGTAAATACAAAGGATGGGATAAAGTTTAAGACAACAACAATCAAACATGGCGACGATTTAGAAAAGAAAACAAACAACTCTTATTACAACGGTTTTATTGTTAGTGAGATAAACAAAGGATCAGGATATATTTTATTTTCCAATGGACTAAAAATTTATGAAGGTAAATCTTCGGTGGATGAAGATGAAATAATACGAATAATGGTGCAAGAAACAATAAGAGAACATTTAGATAAAAAGAAAAAACTAAATTCTAAAGGAATTAAAGTATTAAGTTTATTTTTTCTGAACAGAGTTGATGATTATCTACCAGAAGATGGAATTGTTCGAAGGATGTTTGAAGAAGAATTTATTAGACTTATTCAGAATGGATTTAAGGAATTTTCAAATTTAGATGTAAAGAAAATTCATAGTGGTTATTTCTCAAAAATGAAAAGAGATAAAAGCATTGAGGAAGATGAGTCAGCTTATGATTTAATTATGAAGGACAAAGAAAGATTACTGTCATTGGAAGAACCTGTAGAGTTTATTTTTTCTCATTCAGCGTTAAGAGAAGGTTGGGATAATCCGAATGTGTTTAATATTTGTACTCTTGCTTATTCTACTTCTGAGATAAAAAAGAGACAAGAAATTGGAAGGGGTTTAAGATTACCCGTTGATCAGAATGGTAATAGAATTCAGGATAGGGAAATAAATTTATTGACGGTAATTACAAATGAAAGTTATAAGGAATATTTAGAAAGGTTACAAACAGAGTATAGAGAGGAAGCAGGCGTTGAGGCACCTCCTGTTGAAGAAAGAAAGCAAAGGGTTAAAATAAAACGGAAAGATGAAGTAATTCAGGGGGAATTATTTAAAAATTTATGGAAGAGAGTCTCTCCTAAAGCAAAATATATTGTAGACATTGATGTGGATAAGTTTATTGAGCAATGTATTCAGGAGATAAAAAAAATCGAAATAAAAAAGCCAGAAATAAGTATTAAGAAAGTTAGGGTGGATGAAATTAAATCTGGAACTATCAAAGAGGAATTTATTAGAGAATCAGCAGAAAAAACACAGGTTACTAAAGTTTCAAATCTTATATCTTACATTGAGAAAGAAACTAGTTTAACCAGAAATACAATATTTAGAATATTGGCAGGTTCTAATAATCTTGATCTCTTATTTTTGAATCCTCAAAGATATGCAGAAAAAGTTATAGAAGTTATTAAAGAGTATAAGAGATCATTTGAAGTAGAGGGTATCAAATATATTGATTTGGAAGAAAGATATGATGTTGGTCTCCTAAGAGAAGAAATAGCAAGCTATAGGAAGTATGTGATAAAAGTGCAAAAATCGATTTATGATGGAATAATTAAAGAATCAAATATAGAAGAAGAATTTGCTAAGACACTTGACAAAGATTCTCGGATAAAATTATTTATAAAATTGCCTGATTGGTATACGATAGAAACACCAGCAGGGAACTATACACCTGATTGGGCAATCATCGTAGAAAAAGTTCAAAATGGTATTACTTCTGAAAAGATTTATTTTGTAGTTGAAACTAAAGGAACTAATAATATTTATGAATTAAGACCTGACGAAAAGATTAAGATAAGGAGTGCAAAAAATAGATTTGAGCTTATAAGGGACACAAAATTTGTTGCTCCTGTTAAGGATTTTGATAGTTTTGAAGGTCGATGGTGAAATATAAGTATAAAACTAATATGGATTCGTCACTTCATATAACAGCGGATAAAAGACTCCGCTTCGCTCCGCTCAAATTTCCCTTCGGGGAAACTTCGTTTATCCGCAAACTATTATCTGAACTTTCTTGCATTGAATAAGAATGCTCAAAAAGAATGGATCTTTAAGGGTGGTACCTGCCTTCGCAAATGTTATTTTAAAGATTATCGATTTTCAGAAGATCTTGATTTTACTATAAAAAATACTCTTTCCGTAAATGAATTAAAGTCAATACTAGCTGCAATCAATCAAGACATCCAGACCAATTTAGGTATTCATTTCGATCTGAAAGAACCTGTTGTGGAGATAATCGAAGATGATTATGGGAAAGAATCTTTGAGGCAAGAGTGTATTATCGTGGTCCACTGGAGTTCAGAGGATCGCCGCCTGCAGTACGGATTCATTTGAATAGAGATGAAACAATTGTTTTTCCAGTAAATATGTTACCAATAAATCATTCCTACAGCGATCAAAACGATCTGCCCCATGCCAGACTAAATGTTTATTCGCTCGAAGAAATACTGGTAGAGAAGTTACGTGCCTTTTCAAGTCAAAGAAAATTTGCTATTGCCAGGGATATTTATGATATATACCATTTGGTGCAAAGACAAACAGATGTTGTGAAATCAATTAATGCACTTGGTGAAAAATGTGCTGTGAAAAACATCGATATCAAGAAAATCGATCTGAACGATATAATGCGACGTAAAGAAGAATATAAATTAAACTGGGAAAACAATCTGCTTTATTTAGTACCCCAAAACTTAAAAATATCATTTGATGAAGCGTGGAATCTGTCTACAGGTCTGTTGAAGAAAGCTCTGCAAAAATAAATTTAAGAAATAATATAAAGGATTGATTATAGATAGTGTTGATTTTTTTGATAGTATTGAGTAATTTTACTCAAGACATTGAGTAAATTGTAAAGAGATCAGATGTATAAACGACCTATCTTTCAAATAATTTTAAAACGTCTTAATGAAAAGAGACGATTTATCCAGATTTTAGCTGGTCCAAGACAAACTGGTAAAACCACCTTGGCCCGTCAAGTAATGGAAAGCATCTCAATGCCAGTTCACTATTCTACTGCCGATGAACCAACTTTAAAAGACACCATCTGGTTGGAGCAGCAATGGGAGACTGCCCGTTTTCGCGCTAAAGACCAAAATGCTCTATTAATTCTAGATGAAATTCAAAAAATACGGGGCTGGTCAGAAACTGTTAAACGGTTTTGGGATGAAGATACAAGAAATAATAGATTACTCTATGTTATTTTACTAGGTTCTTCACCATTACTTATTCAGCAAGGTTTAACAGAAAGTCTGGCAGGAAGGTTTGAAATTATTCCGGTTACTCACTGGCCATTTTCCGAGATGCGAGATGCATTTGGTTGGAAATTGGATCAATATATTTTTTTCGGTTGGTACCCGGGGATAGTTGATCTAATTACTGATGAACAGCGTGCTAAAAATTACATTAAGGATTCTTTAATTGAGACATCGGTTTCCCGCGATATTTTACTTATGACAAGGGTAGATAAACCAGCACTCTTACGTCGTCTATTCGAGCTTGGCTGCCTGTATTCCGGCCAGGTACTTTCTTATCAAAAAATGTTAGGGCAATTACAAGATGCTGGTAATACTACCACACTCGCCCATTATCTAGATTTGTTAAGCGGCGCCGGTTTAATCACAAGTGTACCCAAATACAGTGGTCATCGTTTCCGCCAGCGATCATCAAGCCCTAAATTGCTGGTACTAAATACTGCATTAATGTCTGTTTATTCTCATCTAACCTTTCAGCAAACGCTGCAAAATCCAGAAATTTGGGGACGATTCGTTGAATCTGCTGTGGGAGCATATCTTTATAATGCAATCATAGGTAAAAACATAGAATTATTTTACTGGCTGGAACGAAATCGTGAAGTTGATTTCGTTCTGACAAGAGGAAAGGAACTGATTGCCATTGAAGTGAAAAGCGGCCGGCGGAGAAATAACTTACCTGGTATTAAATTATTTTCAACACGTTTTCCGGTTAAGAAAAAATTGTTAGTTGGCGCTGATGGAATCCCATTGGAGGAATTTCTAACTATCAATCCTGAAGAGTGGTTTGAGTAATAAATGAGTGAATTTATTATTCAAAACATCAACAAAACCTTTGACGGTATTCATGCTGTGAAGAATTTTTCATTTGAATGGAAAGACAACCGTATAGTAGGCCTCATCGGACCAAACGGGGCAGGGAAGACTACTATTTTTAATATTATTACTGGATTTCTGCCTGCTGATTCAGGTCAATTTATTTTTAAAAATGAAGATATTTTAAAATTACCTGCTTACAAAATTGTCAGGAAAGGTATCTCAAGAACCTTTCAGGATTTACGCCTTTTGCGTCAGGTACGGGTTATAGAAGAAGGGAAAATATAAAAAAATATTTTTAATGTAGCTTCAACTTATTGATACCCCAACTTATTCATCACCAGCCTTTTTTACTTGTATTCAAATGTTTATAGTGTTATATTTTTTTATGGTAAATTTTAGTTCAGAGGCAGTGTATGCGAGTTGCAGTATATCAATTTGCACCGATATTTGGTGATAAGGAGAAGAATTTAAAGAGAATCGAAACAGCGCTGGAACAGGTAGATGCAGATCTGGTGGTATTCCCTGAGCTGTGTACTACAGGCTATCAATTTATTTCTGATCAGGAAGTTAATTCTCTTTGCGAACCGATTCCAGAGGGGCCAACTGTCCAGCACTTTATAAAGTTATGTAGAGAAAAGGGAATATTTATTGTTGCAGGCATTGGGGAGATTTTTAACACAACACCTTACAACTCTGCTGTTCTTGTCGGTCCAGAAGGATTCATCGGCTTATACCGAAAGGTTCACCTCTTTTATGAAGAAAAGAAATGGTTTCAGCCAGGCGATCTTGGATTTCGCGTATGGGATATAGGCATTGCAAAGATCGGAATAATGATCTGCTTCGACTGGATATTTCCAGAGGCAGCGCGTTCATTGGCGCTTCAGGGAGCAGAGCTCATCTGCCATCCGGTAAATCTCGTTCTCCCATACTGTCAGGATGCAATGATCACAAGAAGCATTGAGAATGGAGTATACACAGTAACGGCAAATAGAGTAGGAAGTGAAGAGAGAGGGGGAAGGAAGAGATTGATATTTACTGGAAAGAGTCAGGTCGTCGGTCCAAGAGGAGAGATACTATTTCGTCTAAAAGAGGAAGACGGAATTTTTCAGATAACAGAGATCGATACCTCCCTTGCCTCAGAGAAGTATATTACAGATTTTAATCATATACTGAATGACAGAAGACCAGATCAGTATATAAATTAATATTAGAGAGAGTAAAATGGGTGAATCGTGGAATGGACCGCTTGAGAGAATAGATGAGTATCGGTGGCTGATTCCAGACTCTTATGAAAAGGGAATGAGAGTAGCCGGCCTTATCTATGCAGACAGCAAGATGATAGAAGATGTGCGTCAGGACCAGGCACCTCAGCAGGTGGCAAATGTTGCACATCTTCCAGGAATAGTGGGAAGGTCGATGGCAATGCCCGATATTCACTGGGGATACGGGTTTCCAATAGGAGGAGTGGCAGGGTTTGACTGCGAGGCAGGAGTGATCTCCCCTGGTGGAGTTGGATATGATATAAACTGCGGTGTAAGGCTTGTACGCACAAACTTGCGGACAGAAGATGTCAGGGGGAAAATTGAAGCTCTTATTGAAAAACTTTTTCAGATGGTGCCGTGCGGTGTTGGCTCCACAAGTAAATTAAGACTTTCAAAAAAAGATGAGAAACTTGTATTGACAAGAGGATCTGCCTGGGCTGTTCAACAGGGATTTGGATGGCAGGAGGATGTTGAGCTGACTGAAGAGAGGGGTGCAATGGATGGTGCAGATCCAGATGCACTTTCATCAAGAGCACTGGAGAGAGGCAGACCGCAGCTAGGGACCTTAGGATCGGGAAACCATTTTCTCGAAATACAGAAGGTTGAAGAAATATTTGACGAAAAAGTAGCATCTATATTTGGTATAGAAAAGGGCCAGATAGTTGTAATGATACACACTGGTTCAAGGGGTCTTGGTTATCAGGTTTGTGATGATAATATTGATTCAATGGTTCGGGCTATGAACAGGTATGGAATAAAGATACCCGATAAACAGCTTGCCTGCGCACCTGTAGACTCACCTGAAGGGAGAAGATATTTTGCTGCAATGGCTGCTGCTGCAAATTATGCGTGGACAAATCGGCAGTTGATACTACACTGGGTAAGGGAGAGTTTTGAGGCTGTTTTTGGAGAATCTGCAGAACGTCTCGGAATGCACATGATCTATGATGTTGCTCACAATATAGCAAAATTTGAACAGCATACCGTAGGTCAAGAGGTGAAGAGGCTTGTTGTACACAGGAAGGGTGCTACAAGAGCATTTGGCCCGGGACATATGGAGATACCAGAGAAATACAGAGAGACAGGCCAGCCTGTCCTCATCCCGGGTGATATGGGTACCGCATCATATATATTGGCTGGAACAAAAAAGGCAATGGATGAGAGTCTTGGCTCGACATGTCACGGTGCGGGTCGTGTTATGAGCAGGAGAAAGGCTCTGAAGGCAACACGGGGTCGTTCAATAAGGGATGAATTGATGAAGAAGGGGATTTATGTTCAAAGCAGAGGAAACCGTACACTGTTTGAAGAAGCTCCTGAGGCCTACAAAGATATAGACAGAGTTGTAGATATTGTGCACAGGGCAGGATTATCGAAAAAGGTGGCTCGAATGCACCCTCTTGGTGTTGTCAAGGGCTAATGATCTATAAGGCTGGGAAGACTATCTGTAATGCAATTTATTACACATAGAAAAAGAAAGGTGATTATTAACATAACCTCTCTTGTAGATGTTTTATTCCTACTTTTAATTTTTTTTATAGTATCATCCACATTTCTGGAACAGCCTGGCATAAGGCTTAATCTTCCATCCACATCTAATTTGCAGACTCATAAGAGAGTTAGCTATATTTTATATATCGATTATAAAAGAAGGATCTATATAAATAAACATAGAGTAGATTTAACCTCTCTTTCAGATAGCCTCAAATCCATCTCAAATAAAATAGAAGGGGAGGGTCTTATGATCGAGGCAGATGAGAGAATAGAGTATGGTTTTTTTGTAAGGGTCATAGATATTCTTCGTCAGTGCGGGATCGATAATTTGGTAATTACTACTAAATTTGAAAAATTTGATCAAAGAGATAGTTCAGGCAGGTTGAAATGATTGTTATTAAGACAGTCAGCCAGATGCAGCAAAGAGCCGAGACCTTAAGAAAAGAGGGGAAGGTGATTGGTTTTGTGCCAACAATGGGCTATCTGCATGAAGGACATTTGAGTTTGATTAGAATTGCAAGAAAGAGGGCAGATGTTGTTGTTGTTTCCATATTTGTCAATCCCACACAGTTTGGTCCAGGTGAGGATCTTGATAGATATCCACGCGACTTTGAAAGGGACCTGCACCTTGCAGGGGATGCAGGGGCAGATATAATATTTTATCCCTCAGCAGATGAGATGTATGCCAGGGACTATTTAACCTATGTTGAGGTTGAAAGAATCACAAAGAGGCTGTGCGGAATCTCAAGGCCAACACATTTTCGAGGAGTAACAACAATATGCACAAAACTCTTCAATGCTGTTAAGCCGCACTTTGCTGTTTTTGGCGAAAAGGATTTTCAGCAGGCAGTAGTGATAAAGAAGATGGTAAAGGATTTGAATTTTGATATCGAAATCATAACAGGTCCAATAATTCGCGAGAAGGATGGACTTGCGATGAGCTCTCGCAACACATATCTTTCTCCAGAGGAAAGACAAGATGCACTTTCACTCTATGAATCGCTGCAGATAGCAGAGCAGAAGATTCGAGAGGGAGAAAGAGATCCAAATGTTGTTAAGTCTGCTGTAATAGATCATATCAAATCAAAGAAAACGGCACGTATAGATTATGTCAGTATAGTTGATCCTGAAACACTTGAGGATCTTGATTCTATACAGGACAAAGCACTCATTGCACTTGCAGTTTATATTGGAAACACAAGGCTTATAGACAATCGTGTTGTAGAAATTAGATCATCCCGAATTAACGGATAAGCAATGTTTCGTACTCAAACCTCATTCTATTTAGATGATGAAGAATAGCTATAAATCGATCTCTTATCCGTTAAATCGGGATCATAAAAGTACGATGTTGTATTCTTTGCATTTCTCCCTCATCTTATCTGGCCAGATGGATGCCTGAACCTCTCCGATGTGTGCCTTTCTTAGAAACAACATGCAGAGTCGTGATTGTCCTATGCCGCCTCCAATTGTAAGTGGAAGTTTGCCATTCAACAGAAGGGTATGAAAGTACAGATTGGTCTTCCATGTTTCACCCTTTATCTCAAGTTGGCGGAGTAGAGATTCTCTATCTACACGAATTCCCATGGATGAGAGTTCGAATGCCTGATTTAGTAGGGGATACCATACAAGGATATCTCCATTCAGTCCTTGTTTTCCCCCTCCAGTTTCAGTAGACCAGTCGTCGTAATCCGGGGCCCGGCCGTCGTGGGGGCTTCCATCTTTAAGCTTACTGCCAATACCTATGATAAAAACTGCTCCCTCCTGCTCACAGATACGGTTCTCTCTCTCCCGAGGGGATATATCGGGGTACATTTCCAGAAGCTCTTCACTATGTATGAAAGTTATATCGGTTGGAAGGAATGGCCCTGATATTGAGGGGAATTCCATACAGACCTCTTTTTCTACTTCTTGCATGACACGATAGATTTTTCTTACAATTGATTTTAAGAATTGAAGATCTCTTTCTTCTTTTGAGATGATTCGCTCCCAGTCCCACTGATCTACATAGATAGAATGTAGATTGTCCAGACTCTCATCAGGCCGAATGGCATTCATGTCAGTATAGAGCCCTTCACCTGCTTTAAACATATAATCTGCTAAAGCCTTTCGCTTCCATTTTGCAAGGGATTGGACAATTTCACCAGTTTCGTTTATTTTTGGAATTGAGAATCTTACAGGTGTTTCCCATCCATTTAAATAGTCATTGATTCCAGTCCTTTGAAGAACAATAAGCGGGGCAGATACGCGTGTCAGGTTTAAAGATTCTGAGAGCTTGTGCTGAAAAAGATCCTTGATAAATTTTATTCCTCTTTCTGTTTCGCGAAGGTCAAGATATGGTCTATATCCTTCTGGTATCTTTAGATCAAAACTTTTAAGGCCTTCATCTCTTTCAACTGTACTTTTCATCTTTAATCCTCCATTTTTTGTTTTAAAAAATAAAAAACCCGCGAACCTGGAAAGTCCGCGGGTTTTGAAATTTAATAATATTAATGCAAAGATCTACTTGGGCGGACCCTCCCTGCTATGGAGAATCCGATTATTATTCTGCAGATTGTTGTTATTTATTATTCTATTCATATCAATAAACCAACTATGATTGTACAAATAATAATAAAAAAATTTACTATTGTCAAGTGAAAGTTTGGCCGTTTTGCAAATGATTTGCTGTTTTTAATACAACAGGGTGTTCTGCTTCAGGGGAATCGAAATTTTAATCTTGCATATATTTCAAAGAGGATAAAAGAGTGTCCATAATGTGAGTTTTGTTAAAAAAGTCTTGACAGTAATCAAAAATGGTATTATATTAAAATTAAAATATTATCATTATTGTAATCATTACAAATATGAAAAAAGTTAAAGACGAATTAATAAAATATGGAATAAGACCCACATATCAGAGAATGTCGATATATTCCTATCTTGATAAAAACCGCAATCACCCGACGGCAGACAAAATATACAGTGACCTTGTGAAAAAGATTCCTACTATGTCCAGAACAACGGTTTATAACACTCTCGACATGTTTTTAAAAAACAAAATAATAAAAGTCTTGACCATAAAGGGGAATGAAGCACGATATGATATTGACAATTCAGACCATCACCATTTTCTCTGCAGAGAGTGTGGTAGAATTATAGACGTAGACGTAAAATGTCCTTATGGAGATGGAAGGTCAAAGAGTGTAGATGGTCATAGAATAGAAGAGATACATGGTTATTTTAAAGGAATATGTAAAGATTGTTTGAGAAAAAATAGGAGCAAAGAAAAATGAGAGAAAAAATTGAAAAGGCACTTGAGAAGATAAGACCGAGCCTGCAGGCTGATGGAGGCGATGTTGAACTTGTAGAAGTTACAAAAGATGGTGTTGTGAGGGTGAGACTTACAGGTGCATGTGGATCTTGTCCAATGAGTACTCTTACGCTGAAGATGGGTGTTGAGCGGATTCTAAAACAACAGGTGCCTGAGATTAAATCTGTTGAACAATTATAAGTAGATTATTGATAATACAAGGAGGAGGTTATGGAGGATAAAAAGAGTTTAATATTACAGAAAATGGGAGATGCTGGAAAACCTTTGAAACCTGGCGATATAGCAGAAATGGTCGGAATGAGCAAGGATGAGGTTTCCAAATTAATAAATGAACTGAAAAAAGAGAATAGAGTCTATTCTCCTAAGAGATGTTTTTATCAACCTAAATAGTAGTAGTGGAGGAAAGGATGAAAAGTTTAAAGGGTACCCAGACTGAGAAAAATATATTAACCGCATTTGCTGGAGAATCACAGGCAAGAAACCGATATACATACTTTGCCAGTAAGGCGAAAAAAGAAGGTTATGTACAGATATCCGTGATTTTTGAAGAGACTGCAAATCAGGAAAAAGAGCATGCCAAGAGGCTGTTTAAATTCCTTGAAGGTGGTGAGGTTGAGATATCGGGAAGTTTCCCTGCAGGTGTTATCGGAACAACTCTTGAGAATCTCAAATCGGCTGCTGGTGGTGAAAATCATGAATGGAAGGAGATGTATCCATCGTTTGCAGAAAAGGCCAGAGAGGAAGGATTTAATGAAATTGCAGATGTGTTTGAAGCGATCGCCGTTGCAGAAAAACAGCATGAGAAGAGGTACCTGAAACTTGCTCAAAATATTGAAAAGGGTCAGGTTTTCAAGAGAGATAAGGAGGTTGTATGGAGGTGCAGAAACTGCGGCTATCTACATATTGGTAAAGAGGCTCCAGAGAGGTGCCCTGCATGCGATCATCCTCAGGCCCATTTTGAATTGCTTGGAGAGAACTATTAATATGGGAGGGTCAGGAGATGGAAAAGAAACAGATATATAAGTGTGAAATCTGTGGAAATATTGTAGAACTCATTCATGTTGGCGGTGGGGATCTTGTCTGCTGCGGAGAGAAGATGAAGCTGATGCAGGAGAAGACGGAAGATTCTTCTGTTGAGAAGCATGTTCCTTTCATAATCAAGGAAAAGGGTAAAATAACAGTAAAAGTTGGTCAGAATGCAGCACATCCAATGGAGGATAAACACTATATAGAATGGATAGAGATTAATGCAGATGGAGAGTCTTATAAGAAATTCTTGAGTCCTGGTGATAAACCTGAAGCCGTGTTTTTAATCGATGCAGAGGTTGTTTATGCAAGAGAATACTGTAATGTTCATGGTTTGTGGAAAGGTTAAGAAACGGGACTACAGGTGATCTTCTCTTGGAACTTATTTGCAGCCATGCGACTATGGCACTTTTGCCGATGTTGTATGGCTTTTTATTATAGAGTTTAAATCATATAATAAAAGTTTCAGAAAAATGGCTAAAGCCGCATTCCGCTTCTCAAAGGAGAAAAAGAATTCAGAGGGAAAACTAGGGCTTGTGATGTGTACGGCTCTGGTCATAGGGAATATGATCGGATCCGGGATTTATCTGCTTCCATCATCCTTAGCAAGATATGGTGGCATAAGTATTCTGGGCTGGCTTTTCACAACTGCGGGTGCTGTTGTCCTGGCAATGGTATTTGCACGGCTGAGCCGTCTTGTCTCACGTTCAGGCGGGCCATATGCATTTGTTCATCAAGGATTTGGAGAGTTTGCAGGCTTTTTGGTTGCCTGGGGCTACTGGATTTCAATCTGGACTGGTAATGCTGCCATATCAGTGGCAATGGTTGGATATCTTACTACATTTTTACCTGCACTTAATTCAAATCCAATGTGGCAGATTTTTACTGCTCTTTCTGCAATATGGATTCTGACGCTGATCAATGTCATGGGGGTAAGAAAGGCTGGTCTTATTCAGGTTGTTACTACTGTTCTCAAGCTTATCCCGATTGTTACTATTGCTTTTGCAGGTCTGTTTTATTTAAAAATGGACCATTTTTCTCCATTTAATAGAAGTGGATCGTCCTCATTTTTTGCAATCACAGCTACAGCTTCTCTGACTCTCTGGGCATTTCTTGGTCTTGAATCAGCATCTGTTCCTGCGGATGATGTTCAAGATCCCAAAAGAACCATACCAAGGGCAACAATAATTGGTACAATCATTACTGCGGTTGTATATGTTTTAGGCACTACTGCAGTAATTGGAATCCTACCTCCTGAACTGGCTGAAAAATCTTCAGCACCTTTTGCAGATGCTGCTGGTGTGATTTGGGGAGGTTGGGCCGGGTATTTTATTGCAGCAGGTGCGGCAATCTCTTGTTTTGGAGCCCTAAATGGATGGATATTACTTCAGGGTCAGATGCCGAGAGCAATAGCGATCGATGGGCTCTTTCCAAAGATATTCAAAACCACCTCAAAACACCGAACACCACTATTTGGTCTTATTTTCTCTAGCATTCTTGTTTCAATCCTCATGGCAATGAACTTTACAAAGAGTCTTGTAGAGCAGTTTACTTTTATCATCATGCTGGCAACTCTTGCATGTCTTATTCCATACATCTTATGCAGCCTCTCGGAGCTGATGATCTATTTTAAGAGGCGTGAAAAATTAAACAAGCGGAGGCTTTTCAGCTCAACAATTCTCGCAATATTTGCATTTCTCTACTCTTTCTGGGCACTTGCCGGGCTTGGAAGAGAGATAGTCTACTGGGGCTTTCTGCTTTTAATTGCAGGGATTCCTGTTTTTTGTGTTGTGAAGAAAAGAGATGTGAAGGTTGATTAAACTTACTTCATAAAAAGAGCCTTTCTCATCTTTACCCTGCCGTTTGATTTCATAATAACAATATATTGTCCACTGCTTACGCATTTTCCTCTTTCGTCAAATCCATCCCAGGTGGTTCTATATTCTCCTGGTTCCTTCTCATCGTCAACAAGAGTGCGTATTCTCTTGCCCTTCATATCAAAAATTTCAATCTTAACATGACTACTCTTTTGAATACTGTAACATATAGTAGTCAGGGAATTGAATGGATTTGGGTAGTTTTGGACCAATTCGAATGTTTCTGGATATCCAATCTTTTCGGTTACATCACCAACATGTGTAACTTTGCCAAATGTTAGATAGCAAAATTCTGAGACTTCAACATATATGAAATGATCGTCTGATCCAATTACAGAAAGCAATGACAATTCGCCGGTTGATGTTGAAAGATAGTATATAGGAAGCGATTCAGGATCTAAAACGCCAGCGCTATTGAGGTCGTCCTGTGTATATGTAATTCTGACTGTTATGGGTATTAGAAATCTGAGTCCATCCGGCCAGAAATGATATATCGATCCAAAAACATCAATTGTATCGGAGATGCCTGAAATTGAATCTGTTACACCAATAGATATATCAGTTGTATCTTCCAGAGCTCCTGCAGGGATGATCATGGTTATGCCTGTTGAGTCGTCTGTGATGATTCCACCATCAGGGCCAATACTATCCGTAGTAGTAATATGAACATTAGAAGCTCCAACAGTAAATATATATGTTGTGTCAAGGGAGTTGGGATGTATAGATAAATCTGTTGCCTTGACATTAATGGTAACATTCTCTTCAGAATTAAAACTACTGTCAGGATCATATTTAACAATATATTTCATGGCTTTTGATTTAATAATAACGTTGTAACTATCCAGTACTTTTCCACAATTGATAATCTCGATTCCATTTACTGATAGACATATAGAGTTTTTATCAATACCAGTATTATTGTCAAATATTTCAAATCTTACATTTGTGTTTCGTGGCACGCCCACACCATCAGCAGGTGGAAAACAACGCTTAAGTTCAGGAGATTCGATATCGCCCAATACCCCAACACCAGTTAAGTTTAAATATCTCGGATTTTCATCGGGGTCGTTATTATGAATAACAATTACTGCCTCTTTTTGCCCGGTAGAATTGGGGGTAAAGTTTACAACAAGCATGTGTGTCATACCAGGATAGATTGTATATGATCCCCCTCCTCTTTTTATCTTAAATTCATCTTTATCTTTTCCTGTTAGTTTTGTCTCGGTAATATTCAATATTGCGTCACCATGGTTTCTAACCAAGAATGTAAACGATTCTGTTGAGTCTACAAATACATTTCCAAAATCGTAATTATCTGGTCGTATATCAATTTCTGGGGCTCCGCTTGATCCACTCAAGGCAATGTTTTTAGGGTTCTCATCAGGATCGTTGCTTATGAATTTAAGAGTGGCTTTTTTTGATCCTGAAGATGTGGGCCTGAAACTTACGACTACATCCTGCGAGGATGAAGGAGTGAGTATAAATGAATTAACTCCATTGTCAATACTGAACTGGTCCGAATCTGTTCCTGTTATGATTGTGGATGTTACATTAAGTGCTGAATTTCCTGTATTTGTTACAACAAATTTTTGCGATTTTGATTGTCCTTTATTTACAATTCCAAAGTTTTTTGAATCGGGATCTACATCGATATTAGGTGCAAGTCCATTTCCACTAAGGGCGACATCTAATGGATTTTCATCTGGGTCGTTACTTGCAATGCGCAGTATTGCGTTTTTAACACCGTTATTACTCGGGTTAAATTCTACAACAATCTCTCTTGTGGCTGCAGGGGCAAGTGTAAACGATCCTCCACCAGATGTTATAGAGAATTCTCCAGCGTTGCTCCCAGTAAGATTAGTGGAAGATACCTGAAGATCTCCATTCCCGTCATTAGAGATTGTAAATGTTTGTGATGCGCTTGATCCAACATTTACATCACCAAAGTCTCTTGATGTGGGGTCGATTGATATGTCAGGTACTGTCATACCTGTTCCGCTCAGTGGAACATCCAGTGGGTTTTCATCTGGATCGTTGCTTGTGATTCTAAATGTTGCGCTCTTTGATCCAGTAGATGTTGGACTGAATTGTATCACAACATCGTGAGTCGATCCAGGGGAGAGTGTGAATGCTCCACTTCCACTTATAATGCTAAACTCTGATGCATCTGTTCCTGTTATGTTTGTTGATGTGACTTCCAGATTGGAATTTCCCATGTTTGATATTGTGAAGGCCTGTGTTGAGCTTGTCCCAACAATTATATCACCAAAATTTTTTGAAGATGGAGATACAGATATGTCAGGCGCTAATCCAGTTCCTGTTAATGATATTTCTTTTGGATTTTCATCAGGGTCGTCGTTTGTGATACTGAATGTTGCACTCTTTGATCCAGCAGATGTAGGGTGGAATTGTATCACAACATCATGAGTTGATCCCGGTGAGAGTGTAAAGCTACCATTTCCGCTTAGGAAACTGAACTGAGTTGCATCTAGACCAGTAATGTTTGTTGCAGTTACATTGAGAGTATAATTTCCATTGTTTGTTACGATAAATGTTTGAGATGAATTTGTTCCAACAATTATATTGCCATAATTTTTTGAATTGGGATCTACATCGATATCAGGTGCAAGTCCATTTCCACTAAGGGCGACATCTAATGGATTTTCATCTGGGTCGTTACTTGCAATGCGCAGTATTGCGTTTTTAACACCGTTATTACTCGGGTTAAATTCTACAACAATCTCTCTTGTGGCTGCAGGGGCAAGTGTAAACGATCCTCCACCAGATGTTATAGAGAATTCTCCAGCGTTGCTCCCAGTAAGATTAGTGGAAGATACCTGAAGATCTCCATTCCCGTCATTAGAGATTGTAAATGTTTGTGATGCGCTTGATCCAACATTTACATCACCAAAGTCTCTTGATGTGGGGTCGATTGATATGTCAGGTACTGTCATACCTGTTCCGCTCAGTGGAACATCCAGTGGATTTTCATCTGGATCGTTGCTTGTGATTCTAAATGTTGCGCTCTTTGATCCAGTAGATGTTGGACTGAATTGTATCACAACATCGTGAGTCGATCCAGGGGAGAGTGTGAATGCTCCACTTCCACTTATAATGCTAAACTCTGATGCATCTGTTCCTGTTATTGAAGTAGATGTTATGTTCAAGGTTTGATTCCCTGTATTTCTGACAATAAATGTCTGGTTCGAATTAGAACCAATTACAACATTACCATAATTTTTTGAAGTGGGTGATACATCAATATCAGGAGAATTTAGGGTTATTGTACCCATATTGTCTGATGAGTTATTTGTTAATATTATTTCAGAAGATATTGTGCTTCCAGATCCATCATTAAAATCTACATGAAGGGTCTCACCAGCACTCCAGGGCAAACAACCTCCTAATTGAATTAAAAAGCCTCCTGATGAATTATCATAACTTGATCCTGGTGATGATTGATTAATTGTTGTACTAGGTCTTGCAGCAATATAGGCGGTCCAGTAAGCAGAGGCAGGATGAGAGCCGTCAGAATATTGGAGAATTCCATATACAGCATGAGGTGTCTGTCCATATGTAATGTTCTGTATGGTAAAAATAGTAAACGAAATAGTTACAAGGTATGCGGTTTTAAAAGTTGATCTTATGTTTATATTCATTTATTTATCCCTTTATATTTTTACATCTATATATTTCGACATTAATTTTTTGATTATTCATTTGGTATTATATCTATGACTTTATCATAACCCATATCGCTCAGGGTAATTTTGGCAGTAGATATTCTTATTCCTTCTTTGTTTTCAAATTCGACTGTGAGCACGTCACCAGGTATCCAATGGGAGTTGAAGTTTCCACACTGCACGGCCCAGTAGCCATCACGAAGGAAACAGCCAGGCGATACGTGACTTAGAATATCCGAATCATGACTATTGATACAAGAGGTAAATCCTCC
>Ga0190360_1000137_pt1 | contig 40185 bp, 41 predicted proteins | sample 48721834_MG_FD_161271 | JGI IMG/M metagenome (GOLD analysis project Ga0190360, IMG submission 161271) | Hydrothermal vent microbial mat bacterial communities from Southern Trench, Guaymas Basin, Mexico - 4872-18-3-4_MG | ecosystem: Environmental > Aquatic > Marine > Hydrothermal vents >...
TCCCAGGTTGGCGAGGATGCGCTGCCTGACCTTTCCTCCCTCCCTTACGTTTTCGACGATGTGAAGGTAGGTCCTCCTGGAGCCGTCCTTGTTTTTGTAGGTCTTGGTCCTGACAAACACAGCACCTACATGATCCCACAGTCTTTCCCATTTGTCAAGACCCAAAAACATCACACGCAGCACTACACACTGGACCCGTCTTCGGACGAACACCGCATGGTTAAGCTATTTTTGCCCCTCGACAGCCGGATTCAGGGCGAGGAAGTGTCAAAGTCGGGTCAAGAGTAACACTCACTTCGCGATCCTCAGTTTCGCCCCCCTTGCCGTAGAGGCGAATCTCCCCAATCCACACGGGTTCTGAAAAATGAACTTCATAGGACACCTGTTGTATTTCGGGGGGGGGCCACAAACAGCGTGGATTCATCCATATCGAGGGCAGCTGCCGGAAGATCTGTGTCAGCAATCCAGGAAGTTAAACGGCCTTCGTAGCTTGTGTTCTTTCCGCCAGCCCAAGCTCCTTCAGGGTAACGGGGGCGAATGTACGCCGGGGGACCGGTTTTGAGTTCCAAACCAGTTCCCAGCTCGAATTCCTCCGCAGTAATCGTTACAGTAAGAGGATCCCCTTCCTCGGCTGCTACAACACCAAAGCAGGCGAGCAACATTACTAACAACCCGCATACCTGGAGGAGTCTTTTCGTCCCAGCAACGATAACTCCTAAGAGAACTACGTCCTTGTGTTTGCACCTCACAAACATCACTATCCTCACTAAAACGAGGGTCATAAGATTGCAAGCTACATTCAATAGCTTCATCTCGGTTTCTGTTGCTCAATTGGCATATTATTGTAGTGTGACTTCAGGATCTTGTTGAACATACTTCCTCGCAAAGATGAAAGCATAAAAAATGTGTGGCCATCCCCAATCTGTTCGTCCTCCAAAGAAAAGCTGTCCTGAACCAACTAAGTCCTGCGGTACGTGTCCTTCCACCTGATCCTTCCCGGTCAGTTCGAAGCGGCAGTGCGTACCATTGACATACAAACGCAGCCTTCTCCAGTTCCACCAATCCTGACAACAGCCCTCACAGCCACTTCTAGCCACGGTGACCCAGTTTTGACCAGCGCGCTGGTAATAGATGTCTGACCAATAAGAACCTTGAAGTTTACAGACAAAACCCTTTTGGTCTGACGAGTTGACATACTGTCCAATCCGGTCACATACATACCTTTCGGGCCTACGGTACAGCTCCAGAATGAAAGATTCGGGTACACTAACAAGCGACTTAAAGGCGATAACCGGACTATAGTTATCGCCGCTCACCTTAAATAGCTTTTCGTTGTATCCATACGGTCCCTTGCCTTCAACAACAGAAGGACCTAGCGTTGGTGGTCTTAGGTTAACGAACGAATCTTCCCAAGTTCCATCTTCAAAGTCGTCAAACATCAAAAATACCCTTGAACCGTCATGCTGCCCAGCAGCTTCCTCGGAACAGTACAGCCTGAACCGGGTCGTGCCGCCTGCGACCAGCACAGGAGCCTTGAACCAAAGGATGGCCTGGGTTGCTGACCAGTTCTCCACCCAGAAAGGCACCTGCTGCCCCCCGTTCCCGGTCCAGATCCCGAGAAGCGAACCGCCCTGACAGGAGTCGAAGAAGGAATCAGACGAGGGATCGAACACCAGCTTCACCTGAAAATCCGTGAGGTCCTGGGAGTTGGGGTTGGTGACCAGAATGGTCTTGTAATCACCCTCTGACCCCGAGGAAGCCCAGTCCTGCTGAAATCCGGGGTCCTTGTAGATGAGGATTCGGACGGTCCGGGGGCTACCCGCACCCACTGCGGCCAGCAGCAGGGCCGCAACGGCAAGCACCATCAAGACCTTAAGTTTCACGACTTCTCACCTCCTTTAACCAGGAGGATTCTTCCGTAAGGAAGCCGAGAATAAACGGGAACGAACTCCTCAGGCTCCCCCCCGGGAACAATCAGACGATATAGCAGGGTGCGTGACAGAGGCTGCGCCGCGGCAATTCCGAAGAAATTCCCCTGCTTCAGGAAAAGGTCCACAACGTAGTCCTTCCCTTCCCTTCTAACCAGTTCTCGACGGTCAAGTATCCGATCCTCCTGATCCAGCACCGTCAATGTGACGCGTGACACGGGTGCACAGAACCTTCCCAGGGGGTCCTCCTGGCACAGCTGTCCCCTATCGAGGCTTACGACCAGGTTCTCCGCACAGTGCCACCCGTCCGGGGCAAACCGGCAGCGATCCAGCAATGCAAATTTGTGCCAGCAAAGCTCCTCCCCGAGCAAACGGCCGTAAAGACACATCGCCGGCTGATAAGCAAGGTCATAACCGGTGACCAGCACGTAAACGGGAGGGGTCTCCCTTCTCGCCAGGTGACCCTGTTCCATCTCGCGAAAGATCTCTCGTTCAGAGAGCCCGGTGGACTTCAGCGCCTCAAATCGCGCCTCATCGAGTGACAGGGTGGAAAAGATCAGATGCAGTATCCTCTCCGGCTCCGTCGACAGAAAAGAACGCGCCACTGCAGCTGTCTTTCTGTTCTTGTAGCCACCACCGTCATTCACCGTCGCACGCCGTGCAATATGGGCAATCGGATATCCCCAGTCCCACCAGGACCACACAACGGAATCTGCAGGTGATTGGTCGCGGAGCCATTCAAGGCCCCTGATGACTTCTGGCGAAACCTTCAGCCTGGGATGCGCGGCAGTCAGGGACTCGGGCCTGAAAAAGGTGAAAAAAATCAATGCTACAGCCAGCAACCGACAGGCGACCTTGAGGCCCGGGAGCCGCAAGCGATCAACTGCCAGGGCAACCATGTACCCGAACCCCAACCCCACAAAAGGGGCAAGGTAGATGAGGAACCTGACCCCTTTTTTGAAGCTCATAAGCCCCAAAAGCAGGATCGGCAGAAGCAGCAATGCCTCCCTCCTGTTGCGCCAGAAGAGTGGCAAAAGGCCAGCGAGTCCCATGCACGCGATAACGGGATGAACTGCTGTCTGCAGGAGCACAGTCTCAAAAGAAGGAACTCTCAGCTCACTCACCGTCTGAAAGAGCACTTGCCTCCCCGGCACAACACTTTCGGGGCCCGGGCTGGCGGTGGCAGCCAGAGGTGAATAGATGCCGCCGAGCATCGCGGCCATGTGACTCACCGAGTCAACAAGGACCGGGCCCAGTGCGGCCAGAAAGATTCCCGCAAGCCCCAAACGCTCCTGTAAAGCTCTCCGGCCCCCGAAGAGAGTGACAGCTACGAGGTAACAGACCACAAAGGGCAAAATCAGCCCGGGGTGCAGGTACCACCAGTTCCAGAGATGAGCAGTGATGGCAGCGAGAGCCACACAGAGAAACCCTCGCCACCTGTCTGAGCAGAGGGACAGCGATAGAAAGAAGACCAGCATGAACGGGAAGAAGACGTTGAGGCAATCAGTATCGACCCTCAGCAGATTTGTCCTCCCGACGTACACGGGGCTGAAAGCGCAGGCAATGGCAGCAGCCATCCCGCAGAGGACCCCTCCCGTGGAGAACCCCATCAGAAACAGCGGTATCACCGCCAAACTGCCGAGAACGGGAATGAGCCTCAGTTTTCGCGGGGCCTCATCCACAGAGAGGCCAGTCGCTTTCGATGAAAAGGCGATAACCTCGGACAGAAACGACGGTTCACCATGGGTGCCACCATCCGGATAATTACGAAGCGGGTCCGGGGTGCCTGGACGGTAGACCCCCTCCTTCAGCAACCGGGCCTGCCGCAGGTAATAGAAACCATCCAGGGTCGAGGAAATGGCCTCTTCAGGGACTGGTGGCAGTACCCGCACCACCACTGACAGGACGAAAAGCCCGAGAATCAACGCAACAACCAGTCCCCTCATCTCACTCCTGCCGCACAACCCTGATGTTCGGTTCCCCCCAGTGCGAGTAATCGAGGCGAACCTGGTACTCCCCCAGATTCCCGGAGGAATCCACGATTACCTTCCGGCGATTGGTGAAAACGTGGTCATCAATTGCCCAGATCCCTGATTCCTCTGATCCGTAAGAAACCGATGGCGAAGAACCATCTTTGCGAATTCTGATCCAATCGAGGCAGTGCTCAGCTCCCGTTGTCTGGTCGTCGTCGATTGCTATGGCGACAAAATTGCCCTCGGTGGAGTCGTCAAGGACCGCCCCCACGACCTCCCAGTCCCCGGAACCGGGGTAAGTCACATCGGCGAGATAGAGCCCCGTTTTAGGATCACCGGGCTGGGTTCCGTAAACCTTGTAGGCGTTGTACGGCGAGCTCGCTGCAGGCGTGAAGAGAAAGGCGTGGAGCTCCCCTTGCTGGGCAACCCTGAGCTTAGCCTCGACCTGCAGGCTTCCGAGTGGATATTCAGATAGGGGGAAGTCCCCAATCTTTAGAGCGTAGTCGTAGCCCGCTATGTTCCCGGTGGAAAGCTCCCGCATACACAGTGTTCCGTCCGAGACGGAATACTCCCCTGTGCCAACGCCTATGTTCGGATATCCCCTGTCCACACTGAAATCATCAAAAAACTCGAAGACGGCTGCTCCATTGCTTTCATCGGGGGCGGTGGCAGACCCGTAGTAAACCCAGATCTCGTTTGCACCTGAGCTGAGGTTGAGTTTCACCCAGGTGTAAACAGTCCCCTGGTGCCAGTAGGGCACAGCCGTTCCGGAGATCTCCTCGACCTGCTGATCCTGCCCATCTTCCGCTTCCCGGGCCCAGTCCCCCTGGTAGCCGGGGTCCTTGTAGATGAGGACTTGGACCTTGCTAGCACCCAAGCAGAGAAGGGCCGCAAGGATTACCGCCCAGATGAGCGAAAACTTCTTCATGGCTGCAGCTCCTTCACACAGAGCCCCCTATTCCCCTCCCTGACATAGGTGTAACCCTCAGGGCATGGATCACCGGGAACGTCATACTCGCAGATGTAACCAAGTGGATAGGAATAACCTACTGCGTCGATTGAGGTTTCTTCGCAATCGAGATCGTTCCACTGAAAAGCCTGAGTAGGATGTACTTGCCTTCTTTTCTGGACACAGTCCTCATCGCAGTGATTATCGGGCTGCCCCGGAGCCCAGTTGGTGTAGGTCACGGGCTCTCCCGTGGTCCATTCCCAGGAGCTCTCCTGGTCCAGGTCGTTCAGGCCGATCCAGACGGGATTGCCGCCGACAGCGGCCTGCAGCTCCGTAACCCTCTGGTCCTCCTGCTGGGAGGAGATGGCCACCAGGTGGCCACCCAGATCCGAACAGGCCGACTCCGCACTATGCCAGTCGATGCCCTGTGCGGGGGCAAATGCCTCGTACTTCACAAGCTCGCACCTGTTCAGGTCCGCGTTGTACTGCCCGTACTCACACCTGTCCGGGGCCCAGTCCCCCTGGTAGCCAGGGTCCTTGTAGATGAGGACCTGGAACTTTTGGGCGGCAAAGCTTCCCGCTGTCAGCAGCATCAGGAGAAGTAGAACGCGTGCTATCACCCGCACACCCTCATCACCTCCCCCACCGTGGTGGTTCCCTGGAAGACCTTCATCAGGCCACAAAGCCTCATCGACCTGTATCCCTTGCGGGAGGCAAACCTGATGACGTCTTCCACTGTGCGGGCTGATCTCAGCGCCTGGTAATCTTCTTCATCCGCACGGACGATTTCGTAGACGACGGTTCTGCCGATGAACCCCGTGCCCCGGCACATGTCACACCCTACCGCTCGGTAAACGGCATCCGGTTTGGACGACAGATCGCGCAGGAACGCGAGCTCCCACTCGCTGGGGGGAACCCGCTCCTTGCAGTATGGGCACAGGACGCGGACCAAACGCTGGGCTATGACCATCCGCAGTGTCGATGCAATGGAGACTGGGTCAATGCCCATATCCTTGAGCCTCAGAACAGCTGAGGGCGCGTCGTTTGTGTGAAGTGTGGAAAGAACTATGTGCCCGGTTTCAGCGGCCTGCATGGCTATCTCCGCAGTCTCCATGTCACGAATCTCGCCTACAAGGATCACGTCCGGATCGTGCCGCAGGAAGAACCGGAGCATGGCGGCAGGGGTCCGTCCCGCGCGCTCGTTCACCTGGACTTGGCGCACAAACGGAAGCCGGTATTCGACGGGGTCCTCGATCGTCAGGGCTGATCGTGCGTAGGGCTTCAGCTGGTTGATGATGGAGTACAGGGTTGTGGTCTTGCCTGATCCAGTTGGCCCGGTGACGAGCACCAGCCCGTGCGGTCGCGAAAGCACTTCCCGGATTACCTTCAGGTCCCCCGGCATGAACCCCAGATGGTCGAGCGAAAAGGACACCTGGCTTTCATCGAGTATCCTCAGCACTATGCTCTCCCCCTCGTTCGCCATGGGAATCGCCGAAGTCCTGATGTTCACCCTCTTCATGCCCTGGGCCATCAAGTGGACGAAGTGACCATCCTGAGGGTGCAATCGATCAGCCGGGTCCATGCCGCCACGCTGCTTGAGCGCGGCGGACAGTCTTGGCCACAGCTCTGAGGGGTAGGCCCGGTGGTAGCGGAGGATGCCATCCACCCTGAGGAAGCTGCGCAGGGAGTACCCGTCATACACGAGGTGCAGGTCAGTGGCCCTGGACATGATCGCCTCGTTGATGATGGAGTCCAGAAGCAGTGGAACCGCGGTGTTGATGGGAGCTCCCTGCCGCTCGTACCGCATCGCTTCCTCAACATGCTTGAGGACCATCCGCTCATGAGCTCCCTCGAAGACGCTGTCGTGCAGCAGGCGCTCTATCTCAGACCGCTTTGCGGTGAAGATCCTCACGTCCACGTTGAAGCGACGCCGCACATACTTTTCCAGCTGGTTCCGCAGGTCCAGGCTCGGACGGGCAACTGCTATCGAGTATCCGGAATCATCTCTTTCAAAGGGCAGTGCCATCCAGTGCATGAGGCGTTCGGGGTCAAAGCCGCGCATCACGTCCGGAGGAACGGTGACCCTGGACAGGTCGACGTACTGCACTCCCATCACCTCTGCATGCGCTCTTGCGATGGTCTCCTCGGGGATGAGAAAGCCCAGGCTGAGCACCTCCTCCAGTGGCCGGCCGGTGGTGCGAGCCTCATTCTCAGCGATCTCCAGCATCTCCTGGCTAATGACCCCCATCTTGACGAGTGCGTCCCCTATGCCCGGCATGGTCTACCACCTCTGACCTAACTGTTGCACTTCCCACCGCGTTTGCCACTCGAACACGCGCAGTTCGAGGTTTTCACCCGCATGTTCGACGACGACGGCGCCGCGCGGCGGGTCGGCCCTGACAAGCGTGACGCCCTCTCCGGTGGACTGTCCCGTGCGCAGGAATTGAAGTCTTCCGTTCACCCTGAGCAGGCAACCGGAGTCAAACACGGCCACGAGAGACATCTTCGGCATGTCCCCTCCATGGGGTTCCTCGCTGAGTCTGGCTGCAACGGCGTCAAGCTCCAAGAACTGGGGAACCTTTTTGTGCTTGGCCCTTGCGGGCTGCGGTTTCAGCAGGGCAGGCGGCAGTGCCATGAAGTCTCGAATTCCGTGGTCCAGCAGGAGCCTCAGCTTTTTCGGATCAGGACCAGGCAGGTGAGCACGAACCCCTCTCCGCGCTCCCCTTTGATCTCGGTGACCGTCAGGTAGCTGGGCAGCCGCTTGAGCACCCCGGCCAGCAGCGGTGGGTTCCCCAAGACCCGAAGGGTGACCTGGCATACCTGGGGTTTCTGCTGCGCGATTCTGAGCAACCTCACGCCGGGTAACCCTGAGATGAGCCTGTTCAGCTGCGTGCGCAGGTGCTGGAGGGAACCACGAAAGTAGAGCTGTGATGGGATGGAGTGCCCTTTGACGCGTTGCTCCAGCCACTTGACCTCTGCTTCTTTCTTCCTTATGAGCTGCTGAATCTGATCCGTCAGCTCGCGGTACCGACGTGACTGTTGGTTGAACTGCCAGCCCATCACCACCACAAGAAGAAGACAGGGCAGAAGGAACCAAAACACCATTGCCCAGCGTTTCCGTTTCAGCCATTGAGATAGACCTTGATGGAACGTCATTCCTTTTCCCCTCTCTGAAAAAAGTGATCTCCATGAGGATAAAGCCATGCTGAATGATGGGACGGCGATACGTGTACTGGTGGTCGGGGAAAGCGCGAATCAGACGTTTGGCGGCTTCCCGTATCGCCTCGGCCGTCTTGCCGTGCAGCACAAAGGTTATCCTCTCAATCCCATTAGCTCGTGACATGACGAGTGACTTGACCCAGAACGAGTTCGGATCGTAGAGCTGAGAAAGTCTCTTCAGTTCGTTGTACGGCACCCACTGCTTCGTAAGCTCACTCGGGATTTCCTCGAATCTTGTCAGGGTCCTGCGGAGGTCTGCGATCCTTTGCGAGAGCTGAGCGTCCTGCTTCCGAAGTTCGACCAATGATGCCTTGGCCAGGGCGAAAGCCCGGTACTTGCTCCTGGCCCACCACGCTCCCACGAGGAGAAAGATGCAGAGGGCAGCTGCCACGACACGCTTGATATAGACTGGTAGCCGAGGGGTACTCAGGAGGAGCTGCGATGGAATGCCTTCAAGGGAGCTCCACGCCTGGTTGAGGTCCAGTTCAGAAATGGGTATGTGGCTTCGCTCGGAGGTGATCTCGTCGACCACCTGCTGCACACGGTGCTCGTCCTCAGGGGGGATCACGTCAAAGAAAAACGTGGCGCCCCCTCTTGTGACCCCGTGGACTATGGTCCATGGTTTCTCAAATCCGTCCAACCGGAGCTGCGCCACCAAAAGCTCTTCATTTTCCTTGCTGACAAGGGGACGTGTCAGCGAATAGGGCGTGAGAACCAAAGATTCCCCTTTGGGGACTTCACCGTGCAGCCGCAGGATGTAGACTTCCAGTCCGTCTGCGGTTTGCCACGGGAGGGCGGCAACCTCCGAGGGGCTTGAGAAGCTGATTTCAAGGTAACTGGAGATCAGCTCTTTGAGTTCGCTGTTGCTGAGGAGAGACGGGTCCTGGAGGGGAAGCCTTCGCACCTCGTGGTCCTCTCCGATGAGCAATGCAGCTCCGTTGAAGTGGACCTTTGTGGCCATCGTGCGTGCCCACGGTGATTAGCTCTCCCGTCTGATGTTCCCCGAGGAACCGTCACCGTCGTCGTAGTCCTGGTCAATCTCCTCAAGCAAGTGGCTCACTCTCTCGTTACAGGAGCTTAGATCGATCTCGACGTAGTAGCTGTAGTGTCCGTTGCCATCGTCGCTCCTTCTGAGGTACCAGGCCGCGCAGCTTGGCTTGACGGGAGGCCGGTCCAGCACGTTCAGGGCGATGAGCTCGTCGAGGTAATCGCCATTGTGATTTGAATCTTCCAGGTGCTTCTGCATCGAAGCGATGCTCGTATTCACCGCTGTCATTATGTTGTTGCAGTTTTCGAGGATCCCCGCCTTTATTGCCCTATCAGTGCTCGTAACGAGAAAGGCACCTGCAACGGTGGCAATTATCAGCAGGATGCCTATGGCCACCAGAACTTCTATCAGGGTGAATCCTTTGCGGTCCTTTACCATCGTCTCACCCCCTTTTTTTATCAACCATACGGTTCAGGAGGGGGAAGCGATGGCTTCCCCCTCCCATAAGATCAAGTCATCAGGCGCCGCAGTTGGGAGCCCAGTTGGCGTTGTAACCGGAGTCCTTCCTGAGCAAGAAGCGGAACTTCACGTTGTTGTTCTCATCGCAGTACTGGAAGATTCCGTCACTGCCATTGTCGGAACCGTCAACAGTTTGATCCAACTGTCCCACTATGTCAGATAGGTAGCCGTAGCCATTGGTGTCCTCGTTCTCCACCTCGATGACGTCGATGTAAGTTCCGTTGTCCTCCAACCTTCGCACATACCAGTTGAGGTTATTCCTCCCACTAGGATTATTGGAAAGCCAGCCATCAGTAACCATATCATCGAGGTGATCGCTGTCCTCACCAGATTCAGGCAAGAGCCCACCTTTAGCGGTGTACCAGGAATCGAACGCTGCCTTGACGTTGAGAATCTGCTCATTCAGGTTGCCCACCTTCGCATTCTTGATGTGGGCGAGCAGGAACGGGGTGGCCACAGCAGCCAGGATGAGCATGATCCCTATGGCCACAATCAGCTCGATGAGGGTGAAACCTTTCCTATTCCTCCGAATCCTACCCATGTGAACACCTCCTGTTTCCGTTTGTTGTTGTTGATTGAAAGCCGGGTGAGTTTGTCAGGCGCCGCCTGACCCGGGTCCGACTCTGACCCCCGGGGCCCGTTGGTTCTTCCCCGGAACACCACGGGCTCCGAGCGCTCCGGTCCGGATCTGCCTTATCTCCCTTTCCCTTTTGCTATCACCCCCTTTCATCACTGGATCACACGAAAACCAACGGCCACATAAAGGTCGTTTTCCTGCTTGTCGTTCCTCACGTGGTTGGTGAGGTGGCCGATGATGGGCAGGTCCTTCAGGAAGGGAATGCCGCGGACAGTGTCTTCAACCCGCGTCTCCCTGAACCCTCCCAGGAGGACATACTTGCCCCTCTCTGCCACAATCTCGGTTACTATGCTCCGGGTAAAGAGGAGCGGATACCTGAGCTCCACAGCGGGAACATCGGAGCGTTCCTGCCAGGTGTAGGTGGCGTAGCTTTCCAGGTCCCGGTCCTCAATGGTCAGGACTGCCTGCACGTGGTGCTGGGTGGCGACCACGGGCCTGATGACCATGGTCACGCCCACGTCCTCTCTGTTGAAGGAGGGCTTGTTCCGCTCGTACACCACAGTTCCGTCTGAAATGGTGGTATCGACCTCACCCGGTTCGAACCAACCGATTTCCTTGGTGATGCGGATGGCCGCGGCAGCGCCGCTCCTCACCATGATCAGAGGTGCGGAGATGACCTCCCCCAGGGCCTCCTCCTCAATCATGCGAATGGAGGCCTTCAGACGCCGGTAGTCCAGATCCACTGAGACACTCGGGGCATCGGGAACACCCGGGGAGTACGCGATCCCCAGGCTCTTCGAGTAGGAATCGCCCAGGTTGAAAACTTGCTCTACGTCGAGCCCGCGCTCGTGCAGCCGCTGGGAATTGAGCTTGATGATGTAGGCTTTGACGAAGACGTACTTCGAAAGCTCCCTGACAACGCTGCGCAGGTAGTCCACGGCCGCCCTAACTTGGGAGGGTGGGCCCTCGAATCTCATCCACCCCGTGACGGGGTTGATGACCACCGTTCCGTCAGACAGCAGTGCCGTCAGGTGCTCCTTCAGCGTCGAGGCAAGGTCTCCCTTTGTCTGAATGGTGACACCGGCCGTCGAGATGTCCGCGGAGTCGTCGTAGAGCTGAACGGGCATCCTGTAGCTGAACGAAATGCGGTCCCTGACCGACAGGACGTCGCACTCGGGGTCGACGCACGTTATCGCCAGATTCGCGGCCTGGGCCACATGCTGCAGGAGTTCGCCGGCCTCGAGGTCCCTGGCGTAGACGTGCACCACCCGGCTTGCAACACCATGAGGGTCGTCCAGGTCAAACAGGACAGAGAGGTCGGCCTTCTCCGCGACGAACCTTATGACATCGAGAACAGGGGCCTCCTTCGCTGCAAGCTGGACTTTGACTGGGACGGTGAGCTTTTCCGTTTCCAACCTGGGCAGTTGGACGCCCTCCAACAGCGAGGACGGCCAGGCCGCCTGGGTGGAGGACAATGGCCTCGACACCTTCATCCTCGTCCGGGTTGCGCACGAAGCGGTCAGCATTGCAAGCACCACACACGCAAGACAAAGCGCCAGTTGCCTTTTTCCCATCGCGCCCTTCATTGAACGAACGGCGCGAAGGTTATCAGCGGGGGATGCTATGTGTCGCCAATAAAAGGGGAACTCTGGTGGGAGTTCAGGGCACGGAAACGGGCCCTAGCCTTTGGAGCTCGACGGCCACCCTGCGCAGGTAGCGCCAGGTCAGTCGCTTAATGGTCCCCGACAGCCTGCTGTACGGACGCCCTGTGTGGTAGCAGGAAACCGCATCCCATGAGATACCGTACCGGTCAATGCACTGCCGGAGGATCCATGCTCCGACCATCACGTTGAAACAGGGGTCTTCAATTGCTTCCCAGCCCGGGCCGAGTCGACTCTCCCAGGCACTGTTGACCTGCATGAGACCGACATCAACGCTGCCATCCCTGTTCACGTTGAGGGCATTGGGATCCATTCCGCTTTCGACCCTGGCTATGGCGATCAGCAGCTCGGCGGGCACGCCGTAGAGCTCCGCTGCTTCCCGGAAGCAGAACGCGCTGCCGGTCGCTGGCTGAAGCAACACCAGAAAAGCAGTGAGCAGCACCAGCTGTCTCAAGCCGATCATTTTCTGGGCGTGATTACCACTGCTGTTCCGGTGACGCTGCACAGGAACATGCTGCCCTTTTCGCTGACCGCTTCCGTTTCGAATCGTATGCCCACTATGGCATTTGCCCCGAGGCGCTCTGCCTCCCTCACCATCTCAGCGACCGCCTCAGCGCGCGCTTTGCGGATCTCCTTCTCGTAACCCTTGGTGCGTCCACCGGTTATGTCCCGGACCCGCGCGAACAGGTCACGGAACACGTTCGCTCCCACAATGACTTCTCCAACGACAATGCCAAGGTACTTGTTGATCTGGTATCCGGAAACCTCATCTGTGGTGGTGAGGATCATCTGGCACCTCCTCTGATCTGTTCAATTCCTTCACCAGAAACGCAGCCGAGAGGACAAAGGGAACCAGCAAGATCAGCGCTGGTAGGCCGACCAGGATAAAGCAAAAGACAACCAGCCTTGCCACCCACTTCTTCATCGTCACCGCGCGCAGCACAGCTTCTTCCTCCAAAGCAGGTAAACGAAGTCGACTCCCTTCCGGGGGTAGGTCTTTCTCTGCCCCCACACGAGGGCCGAGCGCCCCAGGGGGACGCAGCTGGATGTCTTGGGATAGACGAGCTGGAGCTTGTACTGGGACTTCTTGATGAAGCCTGTCGGGTACGAGTGGCAGTAGCTTGCAGTGGTCACCCCCTCGATCATTTCCCTGCTGAGCCTTGCGACGATCCTGGCAGCCAGAAGGGCGGAGTTTGGAATCCCGTCGTTGCCGTACGGCACGTAGCCGGCATACGGATACATCCCTCCCCAGCACCCGGCGCACCAGAAGAGCTGGTCGATCGGGAAACCGGCGGTTGCAGCTATGCAGTCCGCAGCGCAGACAGCCTGAAGGGGAGGGGACCCGAAGACAGCCGCTTCGGGGGAGAGGTACAGGGCTATGATGTCGTCGTTCCACGCGGGATCGAGCTCGGTGAGCACAAAGATGTCCAGGCTGTCGATGGCGTCGATGGAGAGGCCGGTGTCCTGCAGCCCTGAGAAGCACTTGGACAGATCGGGAAAGATTCCGAAGGTTGCAGAGCTCACGCCCTGGGAGATGAACCAGGAACCGATGCCCAGCAAAACCCAGACGGGGAAGACGTAGTAATGGACGTGGTAAAACGTGGCGTCCTCCGTGGGCTCTCCGCACCAGGAGTCGGTTCCGTGGTGAGCGAGGTCGGCCGGGCTCACGGATTTGCCAGTGTCAGACATTCCAAAGGAAAGCACGGGGAAGCAGTAGGGCTCCCTGACGACCTCGATCACACGGATGGGTTCCCAGAAGCTCATCTTTATGCCCCACTTGCCGTCATCGCATTGGCAGAACCAGTCATCGGGGTGATCGTCCGTGTCCTCCCCGGAGCCGAACTTCATCGTTCCTATGTAGAGCGGGAATATGCAGCTCCACTTGACCTTGCTGATCATCAGGGAGAGGAAATCAGCCTTTGGACAGGCCGCACCGGCCCATGCATGGGATTGAAAGGCAATGAGAAGCGTCAGGAACACGGCAGTTAGTTCTCTCAGGATCCTGCTACGGCACGATCTCACGGCCCCACACCTCCCTGTCACGCACCTCGACCAGGGCGGGAACATATCTGACGTCCCAGACGCGAAGCAGCCGCTCCGTGGCCTGGTACACCCTCCCCGGGAAAGCGGGATAGAGCCTCAGGATGTCGCCGGCGGTGATTAGAACCACCACCGGATGCGCCCTCCTTGATGCAACGTCCTTTGCCAGCGCGACGTGCCGCGATCTGGTGGCATCGATGAAAATGTACGTGCGCCTGAGGGGCGGCAGGAAGTCAAAGATGTCATAACTGCCAGCGTGGACCAGCACCCGTCCCTCGTGGTCAGCCACGTCCGCCGCTATGGTGAAAGTTGTGCTTATCCTCCACACCCGCTCTTCCTGGGTCTCTGGCACTCCCAGGTCGAAGTGGCGGATCCTGTCCAGGAGTCGCTCCCTCGCCCGGGCCAGGGAATCGGGCGAAAAGATCCTCCTCAGGTTCTCCGCCATGAGTTCCCGGAGGTCCCTCTCGGCGATGGCCCAGGTGGGGCCAAAGTCTCCGAGGTCAATCACGGTGCTGGAAGAAGAGCCTTGGACTGACACGGCGGTACCCATCGGGAACCCTGAAACGGGACTCATCAACAGGGCCAAGGTCAATGTCCCGCACAGCAAGGAAGACCGGGTAATCATTGATCATCCCCTCAATGGAAACTATCCACTCCGGGTCAGCATCCCCCGACAACTCCTTCAGCCAGAGGATCTCCGCCGGCGGGTCTTGAACCACGCACAGCTTCCAATGCAGGACTATCGGTCCCTTCGCCAGGGACACCTCACGAAGCTCACACACGAGAGGCTTCCCGTTGGCAGTCTGAATGGACCTGGTTTCATGCAGGGGCTTAATGACCAGGGCATCTCCGAGCGTTGTCGGATCTGCCATGAGGTCCTTGCTGAGCTTCAACAGGTCTTGTCTGGTCAATCTTCCGGAGGTCCACACACGCCGCGATCTGTCAGCCACAATGGCGGTCTTTTCATCGAGGCAGGCGATGAGGATGAGGTTGTGGCGTTCGATCCGGATGGAATGGCCCTTCACATGCACACGGCTCTCCATAATGCCCGGTCCCATCCGGAAAACCACGCTCCATGCCATGTCGGCACGGGTTACCTGCGGAACCAGCAGGGTGAGCATTAAGATTGCCAACGTTCTACTGCGGACCAAACATCGCACCACGGAGCCTCTGCTGAATGCTTTGCCCCACATACCACTCAACCCTTTCGTTGATGGTTTCCTCCACTTCCCACTGGAACAGCTGGTACTGCTCGTCGGTTTCGAACTTGTCCTGCATGCCTCGCAGGATGTCCTCGACTATCTCCGAGAAGTCCATAACTGAAAAGTCCAGCTGTGCGAGCTCCTCCAGGGTGAAACCGCGGCAGTCCGGGCTTTCGGAATCGCCCCAGCCCCTGCCTATCTGCGGTCGCCCTTGCTCGTGGATGATCCTGGCCAGCTTGTTCCTGAAGCAGCAGTAGGAACGGGCCTTTGCCTTGCAACCGAACAGCGTTTCCTCCTTGCAGAAGGTGCCATTGTAATGGCAGACGCCAAGACGGCTCTTTATCGCCGCGCCGGCCTCTTTCGACCTGCACGTGTACGTTAGCCACTGGATCAGGAAGTAGATCACGACGGAGATGGCTATGGATATGAGCATGGAAGGTGAAAAGAGGGTGCTGAAGCTGAACATCTGCTGAATGCTGTCGAAGAAAGCATTCCCGATGGCCTTGAAAATGACCGAGTAGTTGCCGGTTTGCTGTGCCACCTGGATTGCGGACATCGTGTTGACGGTGCCTGCTGCCGCCGCCCCAGCGCTCGAAATGTGCATCACTGTTCCGCCGCTGCCCGCAATCCACACCGGGGCAGTGAGGGCCTGGTATATGCCACGTCCGTACTTGAAGATCTGCCATCCCAGCTTGAGCTTGTTCAGCAGGTCACGCAGGTCATCGGCACCGCTGCCGAGCTCCTCACAGCAGTCTATTTGGAAGATAAAGCCGCCTTTGTAAACACACCATTCGAAGAACCCAGGGAACACCCTGATGCCACCACCCTTGTCAAAGCCCATCTGGGCTGCGAGGGCCAGAACTCCCATGGTGGAACCGAATTCATGGGCGTATGAGTTCTCCTGATCGTCCCAGCAGACGCTTTCGCTGAGCCCATCCGTGCAGTGATCGCAGATAGTGTGCATGACTGTCTTGATACACTGTCCTTCTGAGTCCCTCTCCACGCAGATCTCCTGTTGCCTGCAGTTCTGTTCCGCTATGACGTCGACCTGCTCTTGAGTGGTTCCACCAAGGGTTACGTCGTCTGACGGAAGGACGAACACGCCAGCCTCCACCGCCCCCTCGCAGAAGTACTGACCAGGGTGTTCGGGATCCTCCACGCAGGGGTAATTGCCCAGGGGGCACACCAGGGATCTCTCCACGCTTCCCGGGAAGACGTAGAAGGGAAACGTGATCTGACGGGGAGCATCGTCGTCACCGCAGAGCAAACCCCCATGGACGAGCCAGATAACATCGCCTTCCTTCCAAGGAGAGATCATGTCAAACTCGTAGGGAATCCGGATGTTGTCGTCCGTGGGGTCCAGGTGAAGGACGTGCTGTATGGTGCCGTTTTCTGAATCGTACCTGTACAGGTCGACGCTGCCGTGTCCGTCGCTTCTGTCCATCACGAAGTAGATCCGGATCTGGGCCGTGTCGGTTGCCGGGACGACAACGGTGTGGAGACGACCGGTCAAGGGGCAGCTGCCACCGTATGTCTGCACCAGAGGTATGTCCGGAATGTCTATATCCACTCCACCCCGAAGGTCTTTGACGAGACCTATGGTCCGGGCGCCGTTGTGCTGCGGGAAGTGGGGTTCGAGATCCTGTGGACAGTAGTGGTGGGGTTCGTAGTCGGTGCCGGGAGCGGGCAGCGGGACCGAATCCGGGCCGACAAACTGACAGGCGTGCGTGCAGTAGCAATTCCCTGGCCCTTCGTGGCAGTACTGGTCCGCAAAGTAGTAGGTGACGTAGCACGGCTGGTCCTTCAAGGGACCGGTCCCACAGTCGAAGGTGCAGCCTGGCTCACAGTTCCCCCAGTCGTCGCACTGCTCGGGTATTTCCGTGCACTCCAGCCTAGAGTCCCCTGCGGACCGGAGTTCGAAGTCCCTGTGGGAGAAGATGAAGATGGCACTGTGAGGGCTGCAGCTCACGGGTATGCTCGAGCTGACGTCCTCTGTCATCTGGATGCTTGGCAGCTCTTCCACGACAACGGTTCCACCTGAACCGGAGAGTGCGGTTACCTGTGTTTTCTGGCAGGGCATTCTCCTGAGCACCGGTCCGCTGGTAAGGGGCAGCCCGGTGTCTGCGAGGGCGCCGTAGCCATCTTGGGTCATCTGCTGGATGCCAGCCGCTATAGCGTCGAAGTCCGCTATCTCCATGTAGTAGGGGTTGCTCTCGGCCTCTTCCACATGCTCCTGGCTGTAGGACGGCACGTCTCCCTGCAGGGCCTGGTGGAAGGTGGACAGGAAGGTGAAGGTGTCGCCTATCTGATCCAGCAGTCCCGTGTTGGACTCCTCCGCCGCCTGCGTCCCGCTCCAGGCCAGCAGGGCGGCGTTCAAAAGGTGGGGGTCCACAGCCAGGCACAGCGAGAGGAGGACTGCGGTGAAACCGAGAGATCGCCTGCTACGGAGTGCCCACCTCAGCATCTTTCTTTTTCCTTTTCTGTGCTCCCAGTGCCTCTGCCTTCATCAGGAGCTCGTAACCGCGGATTATGCGTCTCTCCATCTCGGAAACCGGCACGATCCCGGAGGCAATGCGCAGTCCAGATCCCTCCTTGGGGAGGACCAGGTACACGGAGGGATAGCTGGGCGCTGGCTTCCCCTTGGATTCTGCCTCGGAGCGCTCGACCCTGATGACCTTGAAGCCGTGCTTTTCAACCAGGCGGTCCATGATCTGGGCCTGTGCCTTGCTGAAGGGATCCCCCTTTTCGTAGAAGAAAACCAGCTGACACCGCAGAGCGGCTCTGCTGATCATCTGGAGGTCCTGCTGTTGCTTGACCACCGCCCACACGTCCTGCCCGAGGGCCGTCATGGGAAGCATCGTCCTTGGCCAGTCGAAGTACGGGTCCACCATCAGGATGTCCCGCCAAGCCATCGCGAACAGATTGGCCCTGGTCATGACCTCCCTGTGCAGTATCATGTACTTCTTCACGTCCTCGAACGTGGCGCCCGGTTCCAGGCTTCTGTCAAGCAGCACTGCTGTCAGCCTCTTCAGCTCCTTGACCGGCAGGCGCGAGACGACGGCGGCGAACTGCTCAGGAGTGAGCTCCTCTGGCGGTTTTCCGTACTCAGGCACAACCCATACCTGAAGGTCCTGGCCCTTTTCCTCTTCGGGGGCTTCCTCTTCCGGTTCCGGCTCCTCTAAAAGGAAGTCATCTTTGTACCAGTGCCAGCCTTCCGGCTCCGTGTACCAGTAAGTCATGTAGAAGGTGTCCTGCTCGTCCGCGTTGTCCGGACGCTCCTGTGCCAGACAGACACCGCCCACAGCGAGCAGGATCACCTCAATCGCTATCAACCAGCCCAATGACCTCATCGGTGATGTCGCGCACGTTCCCGGAGACGACGGCCCCGGCGACCAGGATGAGCTGGCCCTGGTACCGGGGGCTCCTCAGCACCTCGTCCAGGCGGTCGAGGTAGAGGCGAGTCAACCTCTCGCTCTCACGGGACGCCGACTCCGGTGGCATCCCCCGCACGCGCCACGTCACACGGTCCACGATGTGGTCCCTGACCCTCTGCACGTCCACCACCAGGATCTTGGGAAATGCGGGCGGCCTGATGCGGTCCATTGCCAGGTGGACGGCCATCGAAACCGTGGCGGTGATGAGGACGAGTGCGGCTGCCGCCAGAGCCCTGTGCATGGTTACTCCCCCGAACCGAGTGGCAAGACGGATTCCCGCTTCCTGTCGAGGTTTTCGATGATGTACTCAATGGCCTGCTCCGTGGTGAGCCCCTGCTGCTTGAGCTTCTCGATGGCCGAGAACTCCTCCGCACGGCTCGTGTACAGGAGCTGGAAGAACCTGTCGACGACAAGCCTCGCCACCCCGACGCCTATGGGGCAGCGGATGAAGATCTCGCTGAAGCCACCGTGGATGGTCCTCAGGCCCTCAACGATCTGCGCGTGGGCCTCGTCCAGGTGTTCCCTCGCTGCCTTGACGCCGCTGCGGTTCTGGGCCAGGAGGAAGTAGAAATCCGCGTTCTGCAGCAGGGCCTTTCCAACCGCGCCGATGCTGTCATAGTCGGCGAGGGACTGGGTGATCGTTATGATTGAGCCCTTGTACTTCCTGACCCGTCGGTAGCTCTCCTCGATGAACCTCGGAGTGTTGGCCATCTGCTCGCCGAACAGGTCCCACGCCTCGTCTATCAGGAGCAGCTTGACGGTCTCGCGTTCCCCGTACATCCTGCTCTGGATGTTGTACATGAGGAGGAGCAGGACCACGCTCCTCAGGCGCTTTCTCGTGCTGAAGCCCTCCAGCTCAAGAACAACAAAGTCCTTGGTGAAGTCCACGTTTGCGGGCGAGTTGAAGTGCCTCGCGTACATTCCGTCCGTGTAGTCGTAGAGCATCTGCGCGAGGTCACTGGCTCTCTTGTCGTTCATCCGCAGGAGCTCCTCGCGGAGGTCCCTCATCGTGGCGTCGTTCCCGTTCTTGTCCCAGGTGGCCTGGATGGCCTCGCTCAGGATGGACATTTCGATGTTGCTCAGCTCCTCCGACGGGGAGGCCATCTGCGCTATGACCGACTTGAGGGAGTCAGCCTCATCGTTGAAGTTCTTCACCATGCTGAAGGGGTTCAGGGAGAAGTCGGAGTTCGGATCGAACTCGATGTACTCGCCCTCGAGCATGTCGCAGAGCTTGAGGTAGCTCCTGCCCACGTCGATCATCCAGATCTTGGCTTCCCGGGAGTAGTAGTTGAGGATCAGCTCATTGATGAAGAAGCTCTTTCCGCTTCCCGTGCGGCCGGCAACTATTCCCGATTGCCCACCCATGATGTTGTCGAACAGATCCAGGGACATGAGCTCTCCCCTGCGGCTGAACAGCGTGATGACAGGGGTCTTCGTTCCCTTCCAGTCGGAGACGACGGGGGCCAGGGCCGCGAAGTTCGAGGCGAGCATGGTCTTGCCCCTCCAGAGCGCCTTGGGACCGAAGTACGATGGGTCGGTGTGGATGGACAGCGGCAGGCTCTGCAGGAGCATGTTGGCCGCTATGAAGTTGTCCCTCTGCAGAATGAAGCCGTGGCTGCGCATGTGCGACTCAACGGTCTGTGCCGCCTCATGGATGAGGTGCTCGGGGCCCCAGAGCAGGAAGTTCAGGTTGCCGTAACCCAGGTTGTTCCCGTGCTCTATGGCTGTGAGGACGATGTCGTAGTGCTCCTTCCGCTCCCGGAGCTTCGGGATGATCCTGGCCAGGACCCCCATGAGCTGGTTGGTGGTGATGGTGGCCTTCGTCTGAACTTCTTTGCGCTTCTTGATCTGGTCGACCGCAACCCAGTTAAGGGTCACCATGAACGGGACCCGCAGCTTGCGCGTTTCCACGAGGTGGTCGCCGCAGTACACGTCGCTCTGCCAGAGGTGCCATGTGGCCGGGTACACCTTCGGTGAGAGGGAAACCATCCGCCAGCCGTCGACCAGAAGTCCCTCCTCCGTCTGAATGATCTCGTTGTCCGCAAAGATGATCTGCTGTCTCAGTTCACGGGTCGGGTCCCAGTGGTACTGGATGTCTGGGTGTGCGGGGTTCAGGACCCGGTACAGCAGGTACAGCAGCCGCTCCGGCTCGACCTCCCGGGGGAGCAGGCCGGCGTACTCCAGGAGCTGTCTGATGGCCTTTTTCAGCGTGGGGAGGTTCTTGTAGGAGCTCGGCACCTTGACGCTGACCAGCACCGTCGTTTCCCTGGCCGGGGCGTGGAAGTAGTCGTTCATCGCGTAGCGCTTGCATGACTCCTTCAGGAACTCAACCTTCTTCCTGATCAGGCCCTGCAGCCGCACACGCCCCTCGAGGATGCGGTTCAGGGACGCCTCGCTGACGGGTAGGCTGAGGAGGCTGACCTGAATGGTGCTCCTCACGGGCAGGGGTATGCTGAACAGCCCCGAGAGGACGCGCTCCGTTTCGCTCCCGGCCCCGGGGAGGGGTCGGCACTCGAAGATCATCCCGCGTGAGTTGTCGATCAGGTGATAGAAGCCCTCATGGTACGTGACGTAGGGCAGATACTCAGAGAAGCTCCGGACCTTTTCAAGGCAGAAGTTGACAAGTTTGACGGGCAGTGCCATTGCTACTTCGTCTGCTTGCGCTGCTCGACCTGCAGGGAGCCAAAGTCGAAGGTTCCCGGGCAGATACCGCCGGGGCAGCTCGCCCTGGACTTCTGCTGCTGTTGCTGCTGCTTGGGGGGCGAAATGGTGAATTCTCTGGTCGACCATCTGGGCTCGAGGATGATTCCCTTCTGCCTCATCTCCCTGGGCCCCAGCGGGATGGCAACGGTGATGTAGGTCTTTCCGTAGACCGCGTTGGTGGTGTCGATCCACCTGTTGACCAGGATCCGCCGGATGAGAAACTCCCGATCATACGTGGGCAGCATGACCTTTTGCGCCTCCCTGAGGAACCGTTTCTTTCCCTTCTCCGACTCCTCAGTCCGCTTCGCGTCACCGCCCCGCAGGGCAACCTCATAGGCTTCGCTGAGGGACACGCACTTTTTCCCCACGGGATGGGGACAGCTGAACTTGGTGCTGTAGGCACACCCCCACAGCCCTGTTGCAAGGACCAACATGCTCAAGATCGCCATGCGTCTCATCTTCCCACTCCGAAGAAGTTCTTGTAGTCCATGACCGCACCGGGAGGCATGACCACGAAGGTGATTTCCCGACCGGCCTCAATCTCTATCACCGGGTACATACCCTTGAACATTTCCACGTAGTAGTCAGCCAACCGCTGCATGGCGCTGCCGAAGCCCGACAGCCCCGCTGCTGCAAGACTCTCACCGAAGGATGGGGTGCCGACCTTTTGCTCCTTTTGCACTTCGAATGGGTACCAGGTAACGCGCCGGGTGAGGCGAAAGACATCGCTCAGCCCCTCCAGAAACCCGACTATCATGGCCCGTGCGAGGAGCTTTCCCCGGCGCTCGACCACCCGCCCGCGCAGTCCGAGCTTTCCGTCCTCACCGACCGCATTGGCTTTCAGCTCCACAACGGTGCTGAAGACGTCCCGGTCCTTCTCGTCTATGCATGCCAGCGACTCAGCCCGAATGTAGACCCGTTCGGCGGAAAGGTCGCCGTAGGCGGCACCGACGATGACGCAGGCCACCACATCGGCGCGGAAGTCGTTGGGGAGCACGGCGAGATCGATCAAGCGCGCCAGGATAGGGTAGGGGGTCTGCTGCGCTCCGAGGGAGGCGGGCGCATCAACACCTGCCAGCAGCACCGCGCGCATGAACGTGCCCGGGGGCAGGAAGAGCTTTCGCGAGACCTTCTTGGGTTTCCACTCCTTGATCTTCCTGGGCAGCTGCTTGGGTGCAGGGGGAATTTCCCCCTGTTGTCCCTCAATGACCGGGCCAGCTCCGGGTTGCTGACCTGCCGAAGGGGGAAGTTCCCCTGTGGTTTCACACACTCCCCCCTGGCAGGTGTCCCCGGCAACAGGGCGGGAGGTGGGTTGTCTGCGTCTTGGCTTTGGCCGACGTGTTGTTGGCGCCCGCTCTGCGGCTGCGGTTGGTTGTTCCTGTGACTCGTCTGGGGTGGCCTCTTCGCGTGGTTCCGGCGGTTTGGGAAGCGGCGGGAGGAACCGGGTCCTTTGCCTCCCCTGCTTCTTGAGAGAGTCCAGTTCCTTGCGAAGCATCTCGTTCTGGGTCCGAAGGTCCTCCAGCTCCTTCTTAAGCGCGCCGATCCGCGCCCCTTCCTTGACCATCCAAACCTGCTTTTCCACGTCCTTGGTGACCGCCAGCCGCTCCGGCTTTGAGACAGTTGGCTTTCTCGGTTTGCGGCTCTCGAGGTAAAGGATGCCCACGAAGGTCACCAGGAAGAGCAGGGCGGCAACGAACAGAAACTTCGCCGTGTCCGCCCTCTTCTTGGCGTCGGGCGTGCGGGGCCCCGGACGGAGCTCCCTCATCACCTCGTCCAAAAAGGTCTCAGGCGACCTCTGCTGCTCCTCCCTCTGGCTCTCCGTCCGAGGCCGCTGCCCTTGTTCCTGGTCCTGTCGCTGACGCTCGTCCATCGTCACTCAACCACGAAGACCTTCGTCGCCATTCCAGGGCGCACCTCATGGCGGTCGACGGAGACCGCTCTCACGTTCCCCTTCAGAAAGTCCTCTTCCGACACCTCCACGGTGTCTTTGCCGGTGTTCATCAGAACGTACTCCTTCAGGGTCAGGGCCTGGGGGCAGCGGTAGACCCTCACCAGGTAGAGGGTGCCTCCCTTTTCCCAGTCTTTGACCTTCTTGAAGACCTCCACGGCCTGGTATCCATCGGGCATCTCACCGCGGTAGCCCGCCATGATCAGGTCCTTGATTGCCTTGAGGTAGCCCTGCTGGTACTTGACGGGCTCCGGCGCCTGCACCTCGAGGATCACGGTCTCCCCAGGGATGTCCTTCGGTATGAGGTTGAGCATGTAGTTCTTACCCTTGGCGTACACGATCATCTCGGCTGCCTCGTCCCCCACCAGGCTGACCGTGGCTGTGTTGCGGTGGAACTTCACATCGAGCCCAGGAGCGGAGGAGGTGATCTTTTCCACCCTGAATGGGAAGACAAACCGGTTGGCCTGCGTGTTGGAGACAAGGACGGTGTAGACCTCGGTCTCCGAAACGAGCTTCACCCTCTGCAGGGCCTCAGTCCTCGTCCCTGGGACAAGGACCAATGTCAGAAACGCGAAGCTGCATACCAGAGATCTTGAAAACCACTCTGTAGCAGACATCCCTTTCGATGACCTCCTTTCCGGCGATTTCGCGCTTCACCTGGCCGGTTACGCGGACCTCTTTTTTCCCAACGACCTTGATTGTTTCTGGGTAGAAGTACTGATAGATGTCGTTGTCCTTCACATACATGACGTCCTGCAGAATGGCGGTTTCGATCTTGGAGACCTTGTCGCCCGTCAGGTTCTTGATCACAAAGGAGGCGAAGCTGTCGGCGTTCCGGGGGTTGATGTCCAGCAGGAAGTGCAGGTACATGAGGGCCATCTGCACCAGGTACTGCTTCGAGGCCGACCTCTGCCCGACCCAGAACTCCTGCTTCACCTCCGGCGGGTAAATCACGACCCTGTTGGTCGCCCGTCTGAACAGCCCGTTGGCGATCAGGGCCAGTGCCAGCAGCAGCGCGAGGAGCTTCAGAAAGAGCTTGTCCCTTATGGCGTTCTCCCATTGCTCGACGTACTTGGGCAACACGGTCACACCTCGTAGAACTCCCGGATCCAGTGCGGCACCCTGAGCTTTATAAGGGGGAAAAGGCCGTGCCACCAGAGCAGGTGCAGGTAGTAGCCGTCTGCCTTTTCCATCTTCATCCGGGCTATGGCCTTTGACACGATGAAGCCGACTATCGCCCCCGGAACCATCATCCCGAAGGCTATGCCCAGACACGTGCAGACGAGCATCACAATCAGCTCGTCCATCTCCCACCAGAGGATCTGCATTTGACCATCTATGTTTGGTATGCGCGCTTCGAACTGCTCCATGGAATTGTCCTCCTAAAAGGGGAGCAGGGAACGGCGTTTCTTCTTCGCCTTGCTCTGGTCCGCTTTTTCCTGCTTCAAGGGAAAGTCTTTGAAGCTCAGAACCAGGTCCACCGCCCGCTTCTTTGGGTCGTACTGGGCCACGACTGTCAGCTTCACGCCTTTAGGCAGCAGGGATCTGAGGTCAGCTTCCGCAAGCTTCAGGTCGCTGCTCGAGGGCGCCGATATCGTGGCCACGGCACTCTGCAGCTTCTGCGGGTCGAGTCCAGACAACAGCTTCCGGAGCTTCTTTCGGTCCTTGAGCTTTCCACCGGGCCTGTACCTGAGCTGGTCCACCCTCACGATCCACCCGCTCTTGTCCCTCTTTTTGAGGGCGGCTACCTGGGACGAGAGGGCCTCCAGCCGCTGGTTCACCTCGTCGACATGTCCCCGGAGTTCCTGCAGCCCCTCTGTTATCTGCTCAATGGATTCCTCTGTGTCGTCTTCGCGGTGATTCTGCAGGCTGTCAAGCTGCTTCTTCAGTGCGTCCTGCTGTCCCTGCAGAACTGCCACAGATGAGGTCACATTGCTCAGCCCGCGCTCAACCTCGTCGAGCCGCTCACCAAACTCCCAGCGGGACTGCTCAAAACTTGCGAGCACTTCCCGCAAGCTGGCCAGCTCTCTCTGCGTCCTGTCATTGCTTTGCCTCAGCTTCACCTCGAGTCCCCCCTGGAGCCGGGCCAGATCCTGGAAGGAGGTCCGCAGCTCATCCACCCTTTGGACGAGCTCGCGGTCAGTTTTCCCGGCCCTGGTGGCGAAGTCCAGGTACTCCTTATGAAGTTTGAGCAGCTGAGCTCTTGTGGCACAGCCGCTGGCCAGCAAAGCGGCGGAAAGTAGGGCAGCAGCTAACGGACGTGCAGTCTTTCGCATTGATCCCTCCAACTTTCGTCCCTTGCCGGGACGGTCTTGGACATGCCTGAAGATACGCACCAGCCGCGGCCTTCCAGGGACAGATGTGTGGAACTGGTTGTGCCGCTCAGGGGGGACTAAACTTTGTCCGGAATTTGGTCGATAATAAAAACAGAGGGATGGGGGGCGGTCAGCGCATCACCTGCCACGAGGTCGCAGAGTACTTCTTCTGCCCGCGCAAGCTCTACATCCGCGCGCTCGGAGCGAACCCTCACGGGGACGATCTCGAAGTCGGGAGCGCGTACCACGCTCTGGTTACTCGGGCCGCCGAGCGTCAGGCCAGCGAAAGCGCTCGCCCCTGGCGATTGGCCAAGGTGACCGTATGCCTGCTGCTGGTGTCGTTCTTGGCATTGCTGCTCTTATCGTAGCGCTGCTCGTGCTGTCGGTGCTTGAGCGGCGTTCACGGTGGGTGTCCTTCAACGGCCGGAGGCTGCGGCTCGTCACTGCCGACAGCACCTTGCTCACGGATCCCAAGACGGGTCTGGTGGGGAAACCCGATGTGATCCTCGAAGATCCCGAGGCCAAGCGGTACATCGTCGTGGAGCGCAAGAGTCGTTCCTGCGCGGGTGTGGTCCACGAGGCGGAGATGATGCAGCTGATTGCCTACCTGTACCTGGTAACGCTCAGGAAGGGCCCCTGCGAGGGCTACATCGAGTACGGCAACGGTCAGGTTCATGGACCGTTCGAGCTGGACGAGGTCGCTGTCAGGAGGCTGCTGGAGGCGCTGAGAGACATCCGCAGAATCAGGCAGGACATCAACCCGCCCGGGGTTCTCGCCGGGGCGGCTGCGAGGAGGTGCAGGGGATGTACTTTGAAGGAGGAATGCCAGACACTCAAGGCAACGGTCCTGAGCGCGACCTGAGGAAACTGGCCAAGCAGCTCAGGTCTGACCCATTCATCAGGCGCTTCATTGTGAAGAGCCCAGGTGAGAGGCGGCGAATTTTTGGGAAGCTGAGGAGCCGCCTGCGCAAGCTCAGGTGGCATATCAAGGCCCTCTACCTGGACTGGAGGGAGAGACGCCATGGCTGACCTGGAGGAGATCCTCGTCAGAGCAGCGGGCAGCTTTGTCGTCGTTGCACCCCAATGCCCCGAGTGCCTGCAGTACCTTGATCTGATGCGAGCACCGATCAGGTGCGTGGACCCCGATGCGCACCCTCCCGTTGTGCAGGCCCAGTGTCCCAGGTGCAAGATCTGGCTGAAGTTGGAACTCAAGGGGAAAACCGTGGACGACGAAGTTCAACTGGCGTGATGTGGTGGGAGGGGAGGTGTGGAGGGGTTAATTTCGTTTTACCGGATGTGCAACTCGTAGGTGCGACCACCAATGGGGCGTATGGTAATCAAGAGGTTGGCGGTGCAGATGCACCGCACAGTGCGGGGATCAATCCCCATTGCCCTGAGCTCCCATTCACTCAGGGCCTTCCGAGCGGATCTGTACTCGGGTCCGCCCACAAAGTCGAATACGAAGGGTTTCTTGTTTCCCTTTTTTCCCATAGTTTTTCCCTCCTTTCTCCTCCACACCCCCTCGTGGCCTGGGCCCACGCGGAGCCCGGGGCACGAGGGGGCGAGCTGCGTTGGCGTAGTCAGGAGAAAGGAGGGGAACCTCATTTCCTCCACACCTTCCTGCATGGGGGAAATGCCATGGGTGAACCTTCTGTGAACATCACTTTGGTTCCCCTCCACTGCATGTGCAGGGGAGGGGATTGAAGGAGGTGTGAGCGGTGAACCGCAGGGAAATCGAGGCGTTGCTCGAAAAGATGAGAGAAGACCCCGAGCTTGCCAAGAAGGTTCTCAAGACTGCCGGTCCCCTCAACAACGATCAGTTCTTTCGTGACAAGCTGGGAAAGTGGTTCAGGTTCAGGGTCAAGCTGGTTGGCCTGTCGCTGTTGTTTCTGATGCTGTTCTTCGGCGGTATGTTTGTTATCCCCCACATCGCCGGTGACCTGTGGATGCTCGGAATCTTGGCCTGGGCGATTGGACTCGGGATAGCATCCTGGTTGTTTTACGAGTACTTCCTCGCCACCCAGCTGTGGCGCCATCGACGGGATCTGAAGGAACTGTACGACCACTTCACGAAGGGTGTGTGACTCTGGGAAGGATCCGAACGGAGGGATAAGGTATGGATCACTTTGAAATGCAGACGCTGCTTGAAAAACTGAAGCAGAATCCCGAGCTGGCCAGGGCACTCTTGGAAGGGGAGCCCCAGACCCCTGGCAAGAAACTCAAAGAAGCGGGCAAAGAGGCGGCTGCGGGAATCTTCGGGCTTTTTGCCATGGTTGGTAGCGCCATTGGTTACATCTTCCTCGGGCTCTTTGTTGTGCACCTGTTAGAGAGGGCAGGTCTGGATGTTGGGGGCTGGGAGGACGTGGTGCTGATATTCCTGCTGTTCACGACACCAATCGTGGCTTCCGTCGTAGTCAGTTTACTCGGGATCGTTGACCGTCCCTCTGGTTACCTCCGGACTCCGGGCGGATTTCTGAGGGAAAACATCAAGGAGGGAGTCAAGGAGGCCCTGAGGGAGGCCATGTTGAAGAATCAATCTGGCAACGCAGGGAGGAGGAAAAGATGAAGGGAAAGCTCTTGTGCATGGCGGTCCTGCTCACCGCTCTGTGGGCCGCGGCGGCCTGGGCGGAACCCGCTCCCTTCGGTTTGGAACTTCGCAAGACCACGCTGAAGGAAGTGAAGAGGAGGTTCCATCTGAAATACACTGGGACCAGCCCCAAATACGGCTGGTCCTATTACGACATAGACAAATGGGATCTTAGGAAGCTCAACTTCGAGGGATTGAAGGGAATTGAGTTAACTTTCAGCAAAAAAGGGGAGCTTCTATCGGTGCGGTGCTTCTTTGTAAGCGTCAAAACAAAGGAAATCTTTGAGATGCTCAAGGAGAAGTACCGCCTTGTGCTTGCGAAGGGGAACCCCGATGAACCCTGCTGCTTCAGCGCTCTTTTTGACGGTGGTAATAAGGTGAGAATCGTTTTAAACAAAGATTACAAACCACACGCCAGGCTCCTCTATATCTGCGAAGAACACAGCCACATGCTGCACGAAGTGGTAAACGAATATAAAACCGAGCAGAGGAAAAGGGAAAAGGACCTTCTTTGAGCCAAACTTACTCTTTTTCGCGGGAAAAGTTCGGTACTCCCGGGCCGATCTGATCCGCTTCTTTCGACACGTCGTCTTCTTTTGCACTCTGCTTCCATTCCCTCTCCGCCTCCGCTAGGTACGTCTTGATTACTCCCTGCCTGTTGAATCCCTCCAGGGTTCTCCTCAACTTGCCCTCTTTGATTCCCTGATCCCGGAACTTTTCATCTTTGATCAGCCCCTCTCTATCGGACTTGGCACGCTCCCTCTTTTCGCCAAGGGCAGCCTCTCCCTCCTCCACACCTGCCTGACGCTCGGCCACCCCCGCCTGGGCTTCTTCCTTCATCCGCGCGTAGCCAGGCGGTGGGGCGAGGCCTTCGGCACCCTTCTCAGCGACCCTGTCGCCCTGAGCCGCAACCGCGGGGGCGCGCTCCCCGGCCTCGAGGCCGCGCGCTGCCACCTCCGCACGGACTTCACCCTCCAGTCCCTGCGCTGCCACCAGCGCAGCTGGCACGGCCATCTCGAGATCAGCCCGGCCCTCCTTGAGCCTCTCGACCCTCGCCTCCAGTCCCCTGGTGACCTCACCGTACCAGTCCCTGGCGGCGCGTTCCCACGCGGCGGCCTGGGTCATGTGTCCGCCTGCGACCAGTCCCGCGTACCTCTCCCCGTAGATCTGCTGGACCCTGGCCATGGCCGCGTTCTGATCCGTCTGCAGCCTCTCGGCGACCTCTGAAACCATGCCCCGGATCTGGGAAACGGCCTCCTGCTTCCTTTCCTGGTACGCCTGCTCCGCGCGCTCTATCCGGCTGACCTGCTCGGTGAACTGCCTCACGTCCTGCCTCGTCACCTCCTGGCCGGAGATGTAGCGCATGATCGACTGCAACCGCTCCTGGTAGTTCTTGTCTTCTCTCAGGGCCTCCAGCGCCCGCTCGGTGAACCTGCGGTCGTCGGTGGAACCCGCATGGGCCGAGTAGGCGTGACCGACCTTTCCTCCCAGCATGAGGAAGCGTCTTGCGAGACTGCCGATCACGTGCTGGCTCGTGTCCAGGTCTATGCTTCCGTACGCACGATGGGCCTTGTGGAACTCCTCGGCAAAGGCCCTGGCGTGCTCCCGGTCCCATCCCCACTGCTCGTGCAGGGCCCGGGCAAAGGTCTCGACCGTGGCCGCCTCCGTGGCTCTCTGGCTCCGGAGGTAGGTCCCCATGAGCAGGAGGGCCGTTTGCTGGAGACCAACGGTTGTTTCCCTTTGGTACGCCCGCCTGGCCTCCCTTACCCTCTGGACCTCCTCAGCCTGCCTCTGCAGCCACGCCTCCCCGTACTGCTCCGACAGCCTCTGAGACGCCGCCGTGGCGCTGAAGTGGGTGAGCGTGGACTCCTCGCCGTGCCCAATCCACCCGACCTCCGCCACGCGACCTCTGCCGCCTCCAGCCTCCCTCGACCATTCCCAGGTGCCGTAGGCGGTCATCACCCGGCTGGTGCCGAGCCTGTGGACTATCTCCCCCGCGCCGAGGACCGGATCCGAGAAGCTGTAGGGTTTCGGTCCGAAAAACGCGGCACGCGCTGCCATCTCGGCAATCCCCCCGGTGGCCACCGGTTCCCCTGTGAGCTGACTCTGGTACATCGCCCTCTGCCAGACACCGGCCCTCGCGGCCACCCTCTCGACAGCGGCGGCCTCACCGGCGGCCTGGGTGGCGGTGGCGCTGAGGTGCCCGGTGGCCTGCACCACGCCGCGGATCAGAGCGTACTCCCCGCCGTAGACCACCCCTCCCAGGACCATGATCCCCAGGAGCACGGGCAGGTGAGAGGAGGCCAGGGCGTACTGTGCCTGGGCGTGCAGCACGGGCAGGGCGTAGAGCCCCACGCCGTAGAGCTCCGTGATCCTCTCCAGGGGCAGGAGCTTCTGCAGGGCGATGAAGTTGCCCACGACGTAGGCCACCGGCCAGAGCTGGATCCACAGGATCGAGGCAAGGTAGGTCATCAGGGTCCTGATGCGGAAGAAGAAGAACACAAAGGGCACAAATATGCTGAAGCTGTAGAGCAGGACCTCCAGGATCGTCCGAATCTCCGGGAGGAGGTCCCTTATGAACCTCCCTATGGCCTCCCAGGTGGTCACCCCCTGATAGACCGCGTAGCCGTAGGCGAGCTCACCCACCTGGTGCTGAAAGAGTGTCCTGTCCATCACGCTCGCGGCCACCGATGCCGCCAGCAGGTGATTCGCCTGCACGGACGTGTACCCCAGGAAGTTGGCGGCGATCTCATTGAGGATGTTCCTGTACTCGTGGGGCTGGAGCCCCAGGCCGTTGGCTATTTCCTCCTCAAGCTCATCCATGACAGTTCCCCGGTCAGCGAACAGCATTGGTCTGAGGCACGAGGACCAGACTATCGAGCAGGGGGTGGGCACACCGCTGATCCCGGGGCACTCATCGAGGTCGATGGTGACCTCCGCCCAGTTGAGCTCGGAACCGAACAGATCGTCCAGATCCTGAGCTGCGAAGACGACGTTCCAGTCGCGCTTGGTGCCGTAGACGCTCTCCATGTCCAGCTTGACGCACTCCTGGGTGTAGACGGCCAGGGCTCTGAGGAACTCAGCGTCCTTGGGCAGAACGTTGATCGTGGACTGAAGGGTCGCCGGCCCAATCCCAAAGCCATGCATCCTGAAGGCGAGCTCCTCCTCTGTGGTGAGCACGGGCAGGATGGCCTGCTCGACCACCTCGGCGAGCTTGTCACCCATTCGGGAGAATATGTGCGCAGGCGCTGCGATGAAGAATGGGACGTCCTGTATCACCTCGTAGTAGCTGGAGTTCCTGTCGACGACGGCAATGTCGGCCCTGGCGGTGAAGCCGAAAAAGGCCAGGCCCAGCATGGCCAGGCCGGTGAACGGCGATATGTAGACCCGGTTGAAGCCGCCCATCGCCAGTCCCATCGCCATGTAGCCGATCAAGATTACCAGGCCGATGAAGGCGGCCAGCTTCACAAGTCCGCCTATCGTGCCGCCCATCAGCAGCATGCTTAGCCCCTCGAAGACGGCTGCCATCGTCCGGCCGTTGCCGTAGCAGTAGACCTCCCAGACGGCGCCGGAGGGGGGTTCGATGCGGGTGCCCTGTGGGATGGGCGTGGTCGCCGCTGCGATGAGGGGAAACAGCAAAGCGGCCGCTGTCAGGGCGACCGCCAGTGCCACGAGATGCCTGGGAATCCTCATGGCCAGGTTTCACCTCGCTTCAGGGCGAAGAGCTCACTGCGGGCCTGGAAGGCGAGGTTCCTCCCGAGCCCCGGGGCCATCTCATGGATCGTCCTGATGACCGTGAGAGTTGCGTCCATTGTGGCGAGCTGGGTCTTGCAGATGTTTGAGAACTTCTGCATGGCCAGCTCGAGGTTTTCCCGCAGGTGTTCCAAGAGCTTTCTGTACTCGTCGGGCTCGTTGTGCTCTCCCGGAAGGTCCGCCCGCGCTTGCCGGGCGATGCGGTAGACCTCGCTGTAGTAGTTGACAGCCAGCCATCCTGCGATGATGGGCGCGGTCTGAAGCACCACCACGGCCATGCCGCCCTCGGCATGGGAGGCGGCGTGCAGGTAGTTGCGCAGGGGTATGAACGTCACCGAGTTGAGAAAGGCCGTTTCGTCCGGGGAGAGGAACTTGTTTCTCTCGACCTTGTTGACGATGTCCACGAGCTTCTGCATCACCAGCTCGTTAAGACCCTCAAAGGCCGGGGCTGCGGAATCCGTCACATCCAGGCACTTTTCGTGATCAGACACACAGCGCAGTATGTGAACGTCACCAGCCTCCCAGCCGTTCAGCAGCTTGTCGAAGTCGATGTCGCTGAGATACGTCCTTATCTCCGGGTTCTCGAAGCCGTTCCGGTAGTCGATGATGGTGGTCCCTGTGAAGGACATGACCAGTTCCCGCCCGTGATTGCCGGACCCGAAGAGGTCGCTGCCAGGTATGTTTTTCAGGGCGGCCCAGGCGACGTTGACGCTCAGCTTCCGCCTTTTCTCCGGGCTGTCATCCTTGCCCTTTTCAATCCTTCGCCTGGCCTCGTTGGCGTCAACGCTCTCGCCTGAGTCCTTCATCTCCTCGCCCAGTCGCCGCGCGAAGACCTTTTCGCCGAGCGCCTCCCCGAGTATCCCCTCGAGTGGCTTGACGAGGGCATGGGCCGCGTAGCAGCTGTCCGACAGGTACTTCTTCGCCTGCTCGAGAAGGTTCTGGATGTGGCGGAACGCCTGGGCAACGCTGGGCGTCAGGTGCTGCAGCGCAAGCTCAAAGACCAGCCCAACGGCGTCCTGCAGGACAGCCTGTGCGTAGTCCTTGAACTCCTCGAGATTGGCGAAGCTGAAGGCCCCACCGTACAGCTTGATCCCGCCGCAGCCTGCCTTGACCCTGGGAGGGTTTATGGACAGCAGATCGACCGACTTCCGGGGGAACTTGACGATGACGCTGCCGCCAACCATGTAGCCCCTGGTCTGCCCCTCGTAGTAGCCGGGGGCAGTGCTTGCCATCATCCCGCTCCACTCCTGATAGTACTCCCTTATGCTCCCCGAAAGGTCGGCGGCGGCGGGCTGAGCCCCGCACAGCAGCAGGGCCAGGATGAAGGAGGTGGCCCTGACCCAGGGTCCCGTGAGGATTCTCCTCATGGCGAGCTCCGCCCTCGCGGGGAAGGGGAGACCCCGCTGGGGGGGTCCCCCTGCCGCTCACGATTCTCAAAAGGTGGCCTCTATGATCCCCTCGAGGATTCCGGGACCCACGTTGGCGGCCGCAGCTACCCCCACTGCGGCGAACAGCGCTATGAAGCTCTGCCTGATGGCTGCGATGGCTGCCCCCACGGTCAGTGCCAGGATGGAGAAGGTCTTGCCGAGGGACCCACTGATCCAGTCTCCGAACATCATGCTGACATCGTCGAAGGTGGTATCGGTTCCCGCGAGCAGCAGCCTTGGGGTAACCATCACGCCGATCATCACCAGCGTGGGGAGATAAGGTTTGAACCACTCGGCTAGCTTCCGCATCGCTGCACCTCCTTTCACAGGGTTATTGAGCTCCCACGGTCACCTCCTCCTGGTGGACCGTGCAGTCTCCCGAGTCGTCGCACGCGGTCAACGTGAGCACGTAGGTGCCCGGCTCGGCGTATGTGTGGGCACCGCTGGGCCTCCCGTAGGTGTCGCTGCCGTCTCCGAAGTCCCAGATGATCTTCCGCACCTTGCCGTCGTAGTCCCTCACCTTTGTGTAGTGCTTGATCCGGAGCGGGTTACGCCTGTCGGGCTTGACGGCGAAGGAAACCACCTTTGGAGGCTGATTGGGGTTGACGCTTATTGTGGTCTCGGCCTCCACGGGGTCCCCTATCCGTGTCACACCTTCGGCCCTGACGGTGTACTCACCGGCTGAGGTGAAGGTGCATATACAGTAGGGCTGAGAACCTGTGCAGACCACCTGACCACTGGAGTCAGCGATGGTCCAGCTGATCGTTCCCAGCCTCCTCTGGCGCTTATCCTCGGACATGACCTTGTAGTAGAACTTCCAGGTCACGGGCGGCCTGTTGTGGCCACGATAGCGCGACAGGATTAGCAACTCTGCTTCCTTGTGCGCGTCGAAGTCAATGGGCAGCACGAGCTCAAAGTCCTTGCCGAGCCTGGTGGTTCCGCTCAGCCGGATGGAGTAGTCCCCGCCGTCCTGGAAGGTGTACCTCAGGACACCGCAGCCACCGGGCCTGGAAACGCTGTGGATGACCTCCTCGCCGGCCAGCACCTCCCACCTGCAGCTGGACACCCTCCGGTCACGCACGTCCTCCACGTTGAGGCCCATGCGGAACTTGCACTGGGTTGGGGTGTAGTCGGCGGGGTTGCACTTGTAGCTCACCACAGGCTCCACGCCACCCGCCTCGAGCACCGTGACGTTGACCACGCCGGTGACCTCCGTGCCGATGCCGGTGACGGCCGTGTACCTGACCACGTAGGTCCCGGGCTCCTCGAACGTGTACTTGAGCTTCGTGGCGTGGCTGTCGTGTATGACCTGATCACCCAGGAAGACCTCCCACGTTTCCGTGGTGACCTCCCGGTTGCGCTTGTCATCCGAGGAGATCCTGGAGCGGAACTCGCACTGCATGGGCGGCATGGCCGGGTTGCTGGGGCTGCAGCGGTCTGTGATCACGACCGAAACGGGCGCTCGCTGCGACACGAACAGGTCCTTCTCCATTGTGAATCCCACACCCGTGAGACCGCTCTTGCCGGTGAAGCGGACCACGTAGTGACCACCTTCCTCAAAGGTGTGCTGGACCTTTGACTTGGGCGAGCTGGTGATATAGGTGGCCAGGACCTGATCCTCGCCGTGGCGCAGGACCTCATACTTGAGGTCCACGAGGTCTTCGATGGTCCTTCGGTCGTCCGACACCAGCTGGGACGTGAAGTAGTAGGTTGCGGGGGCAAAGGCGTCCCTGGTCTGGGTTCTGATGTCACCCGTGATTGCGGCTGCCTCTGCCCGCAGGGTGGTCTGGACGTCAGCGACGGTGTCTATCACGCTGCGCACGTGGGCCGTGATGGTGTAAGTTTCCTCGAACTTGCCCGCTTCGATGTTGAAGGGCACCTTCTTGACGCGGTCGATTTCGGCCACCACGTTGCCGGAGCTGTCCATCACGGCCAGGAAGAACTCGGAAACCTCGTAGTTCCGGGGGTCGTCGGATACGATCTTGGGGACCACCTCGCACGTGGTCGGTATGAAGGGCACACCGTCCTTCATGTTGATGCAGTCGAACTTCAGCTCGACGTTGAGGTCAGCCCGCTCAGGCGCTCGGAACTGGGCCGAGCTGGCGATCTCGGTGCCGATGACGCTGGTCAAAGCCACTTCGACCGTGTAGAGCTCGTCGGACTCGTCGAACACGTGGTCGCAGCTGAACTGCATGTCAGCGGAATTGCCCTCGCACAGGACGTTGCCGGCGGCGTCCTTGACGGAGTACTGAATCCCGGCGACGTCCACCTTCTGGTTTCGCGGGTCAGGGGAGTCGATCTCCACCGCGAACCTGAAGGGGGTCGGGGCGTAGCTCTTATCGGGTTCAGCCGTGATGACCGCGGTGGCTGGTGCCCTTTCCTTGACATTTATCGCCACGCTGCCGGTGATTGGAGTACCTATGGGCGAGGTTGCCTCGACCTCCACGGTGTAGTCGCCCGCTTCGGTGAAGGTCCTGCTGAGGGTGAGGCCCTGGTTCTCCAGCACCTCGATCACCTCATCGCCGTGCTTGATCTGCCAGGTGATGGGTATTCCCTCCAGCTGTGCATTCCGCTCGTCGGGAGATTCCACCGTGGCGGTGAACTGAAAGTCCGCTGGCATGTAGTCGATCTCGGTCTGCCGACTCACGTTGAAGGAGGCCGGCGCCCTGTCGTTGACCGCGACTTGAACGGGAACGCTGAGCGTTTGCCCATCCGCAAGCACGATCTCCAGTGCAGCGCTGTAGGTTCCTCCCTCCTGGTACTCGTGCTGGAAGGTCAGCGGGATCTCGTGGGCAGAAACCTGCCCCGTTTGGCCGTCTCCGTAGTCCACGTTGACGGTCACGGGCCTGTATGCCCCATGGGGCAGGCCCGAGATGTCAACCGAGAAGGTCACCGTGGCTGGGGCGTACTGGTGCTGGACGGTGTGGTCCACACTGAGGTCCTGCTCGGTCAGCAGGAACCTGTAGCCGTTGACCTTGAGCCATGTGAACCACATGTACGGGTCCGGCAGAAAGACGGCCAGAATCATCTGGTCACCGAGGGCCTCCTTCAGGGCGTTGAGCTCTGCACCGGACAGCTGAGCGATCTCCTGCTGGGAAAGTCCATCTATCCATGTGAGGATTCTGTCGAGGGACGTCTGTACGACCTGCCCGTTCTTGACTGAGTACCAGTTGCCGCTGCCATCACCGAAGAGAAAGCCTATTGTGGGGGGACCATCGGGCCAGAGGTGTTTATCTTCGCCCCCCACGCTTGCCGCCAGATAGGTTATCTGTGAGAGATAGCCAATGTCTATTGGCTGACTCTGAGCTATGTGGTTCAGGACCTCCTGCTTGGTGAACCCCTTGAAACGGATTGACCCTGCCGCACGGGCCCACAGCGGATACGCTGACATACACGTCCAATAGTAGCATCCTGTTTCCACCTTCATGCGGTAGTAGGTGAAGTAGCCCTTGAATTCTTCGAGATCGCCACGCATTGATAGCCGAGCCCTACTTCCATCAGGAGTTTCTACGGTAAAGGTCATGTAGGGAACCCACTGACCACCATCATTTGCTTCAACCGTGAACGTAGCTCGAACTGCTTTAATCAGCGTGGTAGTTGACTGTGCCTGATAATAGTAAAATTGCCTCAACGCGACGGGCTCGGCGAAAGAAAAGTAATACCATTCGCCATTTTCCAACGTTGATCCATCGTTAGGATCCTTGTCCAGCACACGGTCCGGGAACGTGTGACTTTCCACCAGCGGCAAAAGATCGTAGGGTTCAGTCGTGTCCTCATGTCTGCCAAAGGTCCCGTCCAAGGTTCCCCGTATGACGGGGGGATTCCATGATGATTCCTCTGAGATGAACTTGCTGTTGTAGGACATGTCTGGGGCGTTCACCTGGTACGTGTACTCTTCCAAACCCGCCAGGGCGGCGATGGGCAGGAGGAGCATCACCGCCAGAGCTACACCGAGCACCCTCCTCACCGACATGACATCACCTCCTTCAAAGGATTGGTATGGCCTTCCCCACAACGGCCTCGCGTCGGACGTAGCCCCAGTAACGGCTGTCGAAGCTCCTGGGGTGCGTTCCGACGACGAAGTAGCATCCCTCGGGTATCCTGTCGGTCTGTGGCCAGAACTGCGGTGCCGGCCGACCCTGCGAATCGGTCCTGCGGGCCTCAAACCACCGGCACCTGCCGGACTCTCCGTCGCAGAGCAGGAAGTTCTGGCCATCCCTCACGATGGTGTCTCCCGGCACTCCCACGACCCGCTTGCAGAACAGGGATCCGGCTGGGTAGTAGGGCCTGAGGTCCGGTGTTCTGAAGGCCACATAGTCCCCGCGCTGAATGCTCAGGTTCCCGAGGTCTATGAGGAAGAGCCTCTTGTCCAGGCTGGGGGTTATCCCCCAGGCCAGCTTCCAGTGCCTTGTGAAGAGCTCCATGCAGACGACCGTCCCCACGAAAACTGCAAGGGCCAACAACGATAGGGCAAGCCAGTCCCTGAGGCGCTTGTCCCTGGCCTCTGCGAGCGTCGCTGACAGGTGACGGTTCACCGCTTCCAGCATTGCCCACTGCCCTCGATGATCCTCAGGGCCTCCGGGATGGGGATGTTCCCGTAGACCTTGCGAACCGTTCCATCGTCGCAGACACCTACCACCGCGGGGACCCGTTGCACCTTGAACCTCTCGAACAGTGTGGGGTCAATGGCGACCTGGGGGCTGCTCTTGCTGTCCCGCAGGATCGCCAGGACCTTTCTGAGCGTGATGCTCCAGTTGTCCTCCACCAGCCCTCTGAGAACCATGACGGCTCCGGTTTTTTCAGCCTGGCTGGCCGCCTGCACGAGCGACTGATGTGGCACCGAGAAGCTGAACAGGTAGTAGATTTCCTGGGCCTGCGAGCTCTGGGCCCAGGCGAGGAGAACCATAATCAGCGCCACCCTTGTCATAGCGCTACCGGGGGTAACACATGGGGCTGGTCCTGGGAGGTTCGATCAGGGAAACTGCCGGCTTTTCTCAGGGGAGGGAATCAGCCCTCGGTGGCATCCACCCGTCGGTGGATGTGGAGTCTGGCGGTTGACCGGTGGGTCTCAGTGGCGGGGGACCCATCGCGCGGGGCGGGCTGCGGTGTCTGCCCCTCGGTCATCTCGTCCAGGAACTGGACGTCGGTCTTGCCCCTCTTCCGGAGGTACTGCTTCAGCCCGACGGAGATGTTCATGCCGGATCCCAGCTCCTCGGTCCAGCGTCTCTGGACGATGGGGAGCGAAACCCTTCGAGCCCTTTTCAGGAACCCCTCGTGGTAGTTGAACTTCACCTTGAACAGCTCGGTCTTGTGTCTCACGTAGCCCTCGCCCGCGTGCAGGGCATCGATCATCTCGGGCCGGATGACGAAGTCCTCGTCCTCCATGGCCCTTTCCTGGGTGCGGGGGATAACACCGTCGACCTGTTCGAACACGTGGCCGAAGGACTTCCCCTCCACGCTCCTCTTCACGATCATCTTTCCAAAGGCTTCGCTCATGGCATCCCTGGTCACCGGGTCATTGATGGGCAGGACCACCTTGATCTCGGTGTTTGAGCGCACCTGGCTGGTGAAGTCCGCCCTGGGCTTTTTCAGGTCTCCCATGGCCTGGTGCATGATGATGCACCCGAACCCGGCGGAGCGAGACTGCTTGAGGAAGGTCTCGAAGTTCTCGTACAGGTACTCACCGGCCTCGTCCATGAAGATCAGGAAGGGCAGGGTGACATCCCGGCGTTCGTACTGGAGCTTACCCGCCACTGCCTGGATGTCCTGAAGGACCAGCCTGGCCATGCAGTAGGCGGTTTCCTGGTATGTCATCGAATTGAGGGAGAAGTAGACGATCTCGTTGTTCCTTATGACGCGTTCCATGTCTATGTCCGGGGAGTAGGAGTTCACCCGCACCGGGTCGGGGATGGTGTAGCTGTACCTGTGCATGAGCGACCGGATGCCCGCGATCTGCTCCTTGAGGCTCTTGATGGGTTCGAGCTGGAGCATGGTCAGCTGCTCCCTGGCGTCCTTTGCCTCGGGGATGTCCTTGAGCTGCTCTTTCAGGTACTGGAGGCTCTCCGGGATGTAGTACATGATCCACAGGATGTCCCTGAAGTTGAAGGGTTTCTTGGTGAGGTCCCTGACCCTGACCACCGCGTCGACGAAGGCGTACATGGCCATGCGCTGTCTCTGCTCGTAGAAGATGTCCGAGAAGTCGAAGGTGGAGAGGATCTTTTCGGCTATCTCGGAGGGGCTGCCGTGGATGAGCGGGTTGTAGGTCTTGGAGATCTTCTCGTCCGCCAGGTCGAAGAGGTGGAACTGGCGTATCCTGCCCGCCCTCTGGGCAGCCAGGGCCAGCAGCCTGACGGTGTCGTAGTCCGTCTTGCCATCGAGGACGACGAGCCCACCGCCCTTTTCGATGTGCTGCACAGCGAGGTTCTGGAGGATGCTGACGGTCTTGCCCGACCCGGAGCTCCCCAGGCAGTGCAGGTGCCGGAAGAGCGGTCCGCTGTCCACCAGAACCCTGCACCTTATCCTGCGAAGCCTCTCCTCGTTGAAGGTTTCCCCTCTGAAGGCAAGGCAGACACCCTGGCCGAGGTCGTAGACGTGCCGGGGCGTGTGGCCCTCGTCCACGATGATCACCTTTTTCCCACCTCTGAGCAGTGACAGGGCGACCCCGGCTGCGAGGCCGACCACCAGGGCGTAGCGCGAGTGCCACACGAGGAGGCCAATGGCCTTTGGCACCGCGAGCCATGGAAATTTGAGCAGCCACGGGGGCACGCCCCCGGCGAAGACCGCAAAGGCGAAGAACATCCCGAAGAAGGTGATGTTTGCCCATGCGAACCGGATCAGGAGATTTCGTCTTCCTGTCTTCGCCTTCATGGGGTCATGTGCTTCTCGAGGAAGTAGTAGAGCTTTGCGGCCACGGGGTGGGAGAACATGCACACATTGGCCATGAAGAAGGTGAAGACCATGGC
>Ga0190360_1000138_pt1 | contig 40031 bp, 39 predicted proteins | sample 48721834_MG_FD_161271 | JGI IMG/M metagenome (GOLD analysis project Ga0190360, IMG submission 161271) | Hydrothermal vent microbial mat bacterial communities from Southern Trench, Guaymas Basin, Mexico - 4872-18-3-4_MG | ecosystem: Environmental > Aquatic > Marine > Hydrothermal vents >...
CACATCCCCTACCTGCCATTGCTTCGGTGATTGGGAGGAGGAAATCGATGGGAGAGATCGGCCGCCTGAGGAACTAGACGAAGCTGAACTGCACCATAGCTCAAATCCCCTCCGGAGGCGGCCTTTTCGACTTTGGCTTCCGCAAAGCCGCTTACCAGGGCTTCGCCGAACTCTGCGTGGACGGCACGATGGCTGTATCCGCTCAAGCAATCCCTGATTCCTTGCGCAGGCGAGGCCGGGGCCATCACCTTGCAGAAGGGCAAACCCTACCCCTAGCACAACCCTAACGCTGGCTTCACATCCAGGCAATGGCTCCCTCCGCACAGACATGATAGGCTGTCATAAGCAGCATTCCGGGGATAAACTGGTCATAGCAGAGCATGCTGAATCCGATCCTTACACGTCGGCGATGGAGAAAATGATCGCCACACCGTCATCAGGCTACTTGGCCAGAATGCGCGAGGCTCATGAGCGAAGTGGGCTCAGCCTCCGCGAGGTCGCGAGAATCTGCGACCTCGACCACTCTTACGTATCAAGGACTCTCAATGGCGAGCGGAAGCCCCATCGCGATGTGATCATCTCCCTATGCGTGTTCGCGTGGCGCCAGAGCCGGATCGAGACGGATGAAATCCTCTTGCTCGCGGGCCATCCTCCTCTCGGACGCGCGGCTCTGCGCGAATACCGTCGGAACGGGCATCAATCATCGAGGCTTAGAGACTCAGGAGTCGCTGCGGGGAGCGACCTGGGAGGCGCCTCCCCGCAGCATGCAGGTCGCCTATGCACATAGCCGAATTATCTTCGGTGGCGAGGTCGTCCCCTCCCACCGATGGCCAGGCCTAGATTATCCATAGGGCTGTACTGGCGATGTCGATCTTTGATGTCGGTGTTCGCCAATGCTATGTACCGGCGGGTCATCTCAAGCGATTTATGCCCAAGGATCCTCTGCAGGGAAAAAACATCCCCACCGTTAACCAGGTACCGAACGGCAAAGGTGTGTCTGAAGAGGTGCGGATGGAGCCTCGGGATACCCGTGCGCCGCTTGAGCCGCGCGACCATCTGACCGACGGCGTTCCGACTTAGGGGCCTCCCATCCGCCGTAAGGAAAAGGCGATCCTCGCGCGGATTGAGAGGTTCCGGTCGGAACCGTTCGATGTAGCGGATCACGGAACGCTTGGCCGCATAGCCGATCGGGACGATGCGCTCCTCCGCACCTTTGCCGAACACCTTACACTCGCCCAGCCCCGCATCGAAGTCCTGCATCTTCAAATCGGTTAACTCGGAGAGCCTCACCCCTGTATCGCAGAACATCATCACGATCGCCAGATTTCGCGCCCCCTCGGGCGAATCATAGGGGATGGCCAGCAATATTTTGCGCAGTTCATCCTCGCTGAGCGGCTTAATCAGCGTTTTGGGAACCTTGGGGGGCTTGAGCGGCCTGAGAACGTTGGCCTGGGTATAGCCGTCCTCCTGCAGCCAGCTGGAGAAGGCCCTTAGAGAGCGAGCGAAGCCATTGATCGTGGTCGGTGACAGGCCGCCAGCGACCTCGCGATGGTGGGGATGGTCGGGGTACTTGGAGGAGCGCTCCATCAGAAACCGGATAAATTCACGCGCATGATCAACGCTGAGTTCATGGATCATGAGATGCTCTTCGCCGCGGTCCGCGAGGAACTTCAGGAAGGCGCGAAGTTTTCTCTGGTACCAGCGGATGGTATGGGGGCTCTTGCCCTCTACGACGAGCAGAGCCAGGTAGTTATCCACCGCCTCCGCCAATGTGGAGCCCATGCGACGCCTCTGGACTTCGTGTGCCCTTGCATTCATCTTAGGCCTCCTTTCTGTGGCTGTGGTTGACTGCCGGTGACTCCGGGTGACAGGTCTGCGCGATGGGTGATCGAATCCCTTGGAATTTTCGCAATTGGGCTGGTCTCGGCGGGCTATCGGAGAAAGGTCTAAGTGGGGGGAAAAGGCCGGACCTGCCCCGTTGGACAGGTCCTGGGTGGGAGAAAATCACCTATTGAGCCCCATTTTTGGGGCGCCGTCCCGTTTTCAGGTGGCGAGGGGGAGATTTGAACTCCCAACCAAGGGCTTATGAGTCCCCTGCTCTGCCGATTGAGCTACCTCGCCGCATGGGCTTGCGGGCTCATTCTACCCAATTCACCAGAGGCCGACAAGGGATTCAGCCTTTGGCCTCTCCTCGGACGGTGAAGGCCACCTCCCCTCGGTCTAAGACCACCGCCTCCAGCCCAAAGGCCTCGGCCAGCCGTTTCGCCAGGTCCTGCAGATATTCCATCGTCGTCAAGGCACCCTCGGCCGGCGCCCCGAGGATCAGCATGTCGATCTCGAATTCCTGGATCACCGCCTCCAGGACCTCGGCAAAATGGCCGCGGCGCACGAGGGTCTGCACCTGGAGCCCCTGCTTCTGAGCCCGTTCCTGCGCCATCACGAGCAGGAACTCGCCCATCTCGTCGATCTCGGTCTCCATATCGACCAGAACCGGAGAGGCCATTCGATCGAGAAAGCTGACGTCCGTCACATAGAGAAAGAACAACTCGCCGCCCCGCTCCTTGGCGATCTGGATCGCCCGATCCTGATTGGGGAGGCTGGCCTCACCCCCGCGCGTGGGTGTCAGGATTCTCATCGCATATCCCTCCTAGCCCCCCATAAGCACGAAGCGAACGACGAGCCAGAGGAAGCCCGCCGCCAGCGTGATATAGGTCACCGGCAGGCCCACTTTCATGAATTCGCGGAAGGAGATCGGGGTCCCGGCCTGTTCGGCGATGCCGGCGGTGACCAGGTTGGCCTCGCCGCCGATCAGCAGGCCGTTGCCCCCCATGGCCGCGCCCATCGAGAGGGCATAGTAGAGCACTTTGCTGTGGGCGCCGGGTACGGTCCCGCTGAGAAATTCCACCACCGGCAGCATGGAGGCCGCCAGCGGGATGTTGGCGATCGCCGTTGAAAGCGTGCCCACGCCAAGGACGATGAGGGCGATGCCGAGCACCAGTTGTTCCCCCACCAGGCGCGCCATCGCCCCGGCAATGATGCTGATCAGCCCCACCTCCTGCACGGCGCCCACCACCATGAAGAGCGCCATGAAGAAAACCAGCGTGGTCCAGTCGACGGCCTTGATCATGGCGTGCACATCCGGCCTCAGCCAGACCAGCAGGATGGTTGCGCCCACAAGCGCCGGCACGGCCGGGACGACGTGGAACCTTTCACCGACGACAAAGCCGACCATTACCAACAGGAAGACAAGGCCGGATTTCCACAGTGCCGCCGGATCGCGCAGGCGGGCGTTGCGTTCGAGCCTCTCATACAGCGCCTTCGAGATCCCCGCCGGGTGCTTGTGCCACTCCTCCCGGTAGTGGTAGAGCACATAGCCCGCCATGCCAGCCATCGCCAGCAGCACGCCGGGGGTCTGATACACGAGGAAGTCCTGAAACCCGATCCCGGCATAGGCTCCGATCAATATATTGGTGGGGGTGCCGATCAGCGTAGTGATCCCACCGACGTTCGATGCCAGCACCTCCGGGATGATGAAGGCCAACGGGTTGATACCCAGCGCCATGCCAATCTGCAAGCTGATAGGCGTCATCAGCAACATGGTGGTGAAGTTGTCGAGAAGCGCCGAGGCCAAAGCCGTGAGCAGCATGAGGATTAGGACCAGCAGCCAGGCACGGCCGCGGCTGAGGCGGTAGGCCTGAAAGGTGGTCCACTGGAAAATGCCCGTGCCTTCGATGATGGCGATGATGATCATCATGCCCATTACCAGGAAGATGACCTCCCAATTGATATAGGACAGGGCGCGCTCGAAGTCGAAGATAAACCAATCCGGATCGATCGACCCGGCGGTGAAGGTGACCAGGAAGATCGCGGAAAGGCCTGCGAGTGCGGCGGTCGTGCTATGCAGCCGCTCGAGTGCGATCACAGCCAGTACGCCCAGGAAAATGAGACTTGCAGCCCAAAAGGCGCCGTCGATCTTGCGCTCCAATTGAAGCGGAGGGAGGTCCAGGCCACCGCCGGTGAGCAGCCGGTTCGTTTGCGATTCCGTGAGCCGGAGTTGAAGAGATTGGAAGTGGAGGCGATCGATCTCGATGATAAGCTCGGGGGCATCTAGCTCGCCGAGGCGCAAGGTCCAAAATCCCTCCTCGCCGCTCTCGGTCTCGGCGATGGGCTCTAAGCCGTCCGCCGACCATATGGAGATATGGGCCTCATCGACCGGCCTGCCCTGGACATCCAGCACGCGGCCGGTAAGGATGGCGCCGCCCTGGGAGGCTTGCGCGGAGGAAGGGAACAGTGCGGTATGCAAAGCGCCCAGCGCGATCAAGGCACCCGAAACCCAGGCGACCCACTGGGTCCATGCTACCTTCCGATCCATCGAAGTGTGTCTCTTGGTCATCGTCGTTCTGAACCGCGGAGTGAAACCGGGCTTATGGCTATAGGGCGTCTACGGTCAGTTCGCCAAGCGACTCGAGCTCCTTGCGGAAGCGTTCCACGCCCACCTGCCGCAAGAAGAGATATGCGAGCCACAATCCGGCGGCCTCAAACAGAAACACGCCGCCGTACGCGTAGGCCGGAGAGAGCCCGATGGACACTAAAAAGGTCTGCAGCGCGCCGCCGGCAATGGCGGTGGGGCCCTTCGCCAGCGCCTGGATCAGCGTCCATGCCCCCACGAACAGTCCGGTGTGTTCCTCGGAGGTCATGTCCATCATCATCGCCACGCCGCCGACCGTGAAGAAGCCTGCCCCCAGCCCCAAGAGCAGGATCGCCCCTGGCAGCGCCTGCGCCAGCTGGGCCCAGGCGCTCGCCGCCAGACCGGCAAAGGCGCCCATCATCAGGAAGAGACCCAGGGCGGTCGTCCAAGGCTTCCCCCGGCTAGGGATCAAACGCATGCCCCCCAGCAACATCCCGGATACAACACCCACACCCATGTAGGCGTTGAAGCGGGCTGTCTGGGAGGGGGAAAGCCCGAAGACCTCGCCTCCGAAGGGCTCCAGGATCACATCCTGCATGAAGTAGGAGAACATACTCAGGAAAAGGAAACCACCAAACCAGCGGGCCTGTGGGTTTTGCAGCAGACCCCCAAACGCCTGCCGGAAGCCCGGGGGGCGTTCCCCCACGGCCGGCGGGCTACCCTTGGGTTCCTGTCGCCAGAGAGCCACTCCAGCCAGGAAGAGCGCCAGAATGCCGCCTGCCAGGAAGAGCGACATTACCCGGCCGATATGGAAGTCCCTCAGGGCGAGACCGCTGCCGATACCGGTGAGGATGATTCCCACCATGAGCAGCGTCCACACCATCCCTGTGACACCCCCACGCTCCTCCTCGGTGGTCAGATCGGTGATCAGCGCCAGATAGGCCGTCCCGGCGACATAGGTGGCGATGCCCTCCAGCAGGAACACGCCAAAGCCGGCGGTGATCCGCCCGGCATGCGGGTCGGCGGCAATCCAGCGCACCACGAACGGCGAGGCCACCAGAATGGTGGCTGTCGCCAGCGCCCCCAAGAGGACGTAGACCGTCCGCCGGTAGCCGCCCAGCGGATGGCGGTCGGAGTAATAACCGAAGGGGATGGCGATCACCGCGCCGAGGTAATGCCCACCACCGACGAGCAGGCTGACGGTGAGAAGATCCATGCCCAATTCGACCCGCATGACGCGGTTCAGCACGCCGAGAAACAAGACCGAGAGTCCCCCGGCTGCCATCTGAAAGAGTCCCAGGCGGAGAAAGCGTCGACGTTTCATCGATCCATCCATGTGCAGCGTTTCACCAAAGATAGCACGACCGCTTCAGGCGTTGGTTAAGTGTTTCATGAATGCCGATGCACGTACCCCGGGAACACCTGAACCGCGGGCGCTGCACCGTTTTCCCGGGTCCGGAAGCTCTCCAGGCCCAGGGATCGGGCCAAGATCTCAACAGGATGAAAGGCGGGAACACCGGTATGCCGCTCGATCCACCAGCGGCAGGTCTCCGAATCGGTGATCACGAACTCCGCACCGCTGGCCTGCACCTGCTCAAACAGCCCTGCTCCCACATCCGCTGCCACCCTGTATCTTTCGCGCTTGAGCCCGTAGGTGCCCGCCACGCCGCAGCACTCAGAGTCTGAGATCGTCAGCGTGAGGCCGGGAACCCTGCGGAGCAATTCCACGGCGGGATAGCCGATGCCATGACTCCGCAGCTGGCAGGGGGCGTGATAGAGGGCATGCCCGGGAACCTCGGCCCTTTCGGTCGCCTCCCAGGCTTCCGCAAGCTCCCAGAGAATGAACTCACAGAGATCCCAGGTGGCTCCCGCCACCCAGGCGCTGGCTTGACCCTCCAGGCCGAGAACAACGCGGTAATCATGCTTGAGGGCCAGGGTGCAGGAGGTCGAGGACCCGATGATCGGGTACCCCGCCTCCGCAAATGGGCTCAGCGTGGACAGGTTTGCTCGGGCATAGCGCCGGGCGGCATCGAAGAGGCCGTTGGATTGCAGCGGCAGGCCGCAGCAACGCTGCGGCGGGAGCACCACTTTGCAGCCGAGTGCTTCCAGGACGGCGATGGTGGCTTCGCCCACCCAGGGCTCGTAATGTTCGGCGCCACAGCCGTGGAAGTAGGCAACCGGCCGGCCCTCCGAGGCCGGGACTTCATCCGGGGCCCGGACGCATCGCTCAGGCATGCGCGACCGCAGAGTCCGCCGCTGCACTTTCGGCAGCGGGGCCTGGCGGTGGATGCCGAAGGTTGCCTCCAGCGCCCAGCGCAAGGGGCGGCTTTCCAGGGCCCAATTGAATGCTCGCGCCAGGGGACGCGCCAGCCGGCCGATCATCTCGGGCCGCGAAATGAGCCGATCCCGGAGCGGCGCTCCCCTCTGCTCCACCAGGCGGGCTTTGGCCTGCAGGTTGATCTCGGCCACCGCCACGCCATGCGGACACACCCGGGAGCAGGTCCCGCATGCCGAGCACCAGGAGACCGAATCGTCCGGGATGGGCAGATGCGGGTGCCGGAAGCGCTCGGCTTGGGGCCCTACGGCCTTGGGGCCCATGAAGGCCTCTGTGACAGCCATCACCGGGCAGGCAGCGGTGCAGATATTGCATTTCAGGCAATGATCCACCGTAAGGCGGGGTTCCACTGCCTCCTCTGGCCAGGTCAGGGGGGAGCCAGATCCCCTGCCCACCGCCGGACTCAGCCGCAGCTCAGCCATGCCGCCGCATCCAGAGCGACTCAACGATTGCGTCGGGTTCCCGAAGTCTCATGACGCCGCCGATTCTACCCAATCGAAGGTGCGCTCCACGGCTTTGCGCCAACCCTGGATAAGCGCCTGGCGCTGCCCTGCGGGCATCTGGGGCTCCCAGGTGCGTTCGGCGCGCCATTGGGCACGCAGCCCCTCCAGGCTCTCCCAGAATCCCACCGCCAACCCCGCGGCATATGCCGCCCCAAGCGAGGTGGTTTCCGTAACCTGCGGCCGCACGACCGGGACGCCCAGCAGATCCGCCTGGAATTGCATCAGCAACTCGTTGCGCACCATCCCGCCGTCCACCTTGAGGGCTGTAAGGCGGCGCCCGCTATCCTGCTCCATGGCTTCCAAAACATCCAGGCTCTGGTAGGCGGTGGCCTCCAACACGGCACGTGCCAGGTGGCCTTTGTTGGCGAAGCGGGTGAGGCCCAGAATGGCCCCGCGCGCGTCCGCCCGCCAGTAGGGTGCGAAAAGCCCCGAGAAGGCGGGAACGAAGTACACGCCGCCGTTATCTTCCACCGAGCGCGCCAGCGGTTCGATTTCGGCTGCATCCCCGATCAATCCCAATTGATCGCGAAGCCATTGCACCAACGCGCCGGCGATGGCAATCGAACCCTCCAGGGCATAGGTGGGCGGATGCCTGCCCTGCTGGAAAGCCACAGTGCTGATCAGACCGGCCGAGGAATGGACGGGCTCTTCCCCGGTGTTCAAGAGCAGGAAGCACCCTGTGCCGTAGGTGTTCTTGGCCTCGCCAGGCTCAAAGCAGACCTGCCCCAGGAGAGCCGCCTGCTGATCACCTACGGCACCGCACACTGGAAGCGCCTCGCCGAAGGGGCCATCCGGATCGGTTTGACCCCAGGCGGACGGATCGCTGGAGGGCCGGATCTCGGGAAGCACATGGCGGGGGATGCCCAATTCGGCCAGGATCTGCTCATCCCAGGTCAGCGTCTTGAGGTTCATCAGCAACGTGCGGCTGGCATTAGTGACGTCCGTGACATGCGCGCCGCCCTCGGGGCCACCGGTGAGCCACCAAATGAGCCAGGAGTCGATTGTGCCAAAGAGCGCTCTGCCGGATTCTGCAGCCCGGCGGGCATCCGCATCGTTGTCCAGAATCCAGCGCAGCTTCGGACCCGAGAAATATGTCGCCAAGGGGAGGCCTGTCTGGCGGCGGAAACGGTCCTGCCCACCCTCCCGGGCCAGTTCGGCGCAGAGATCCGCCGTACGGGTGTCTTGCCAGACGATGGCGCGACCAAAAGGCCGGCCGGTCTCAGGGTCCCACAAGGCGCTGGTTTCGCGCTGATTCGTGACGCCCACGGCGGCGATCTCGCCCGGCCGGACGCCGACCTCCTGGATCAGCTGGCGGACGACCTGCTGGGTGCGCTCCCAAATTTCCAGCGGGTCGTGTTCGACCCAGCCAGGCCGAGGGTAGATCTGCTGGTGTTCGCGCTGGGCCATTCCGTGCACTTTGCCGGCGCGATCAAAGAGCATGGCCCGGGTGCTGGTTGTGCCCTGGTCAATAGCGGCGATGTACTTGGCCATGAGTCACGCTCCTGGAAGCGAACCCCTCGATGATCTGTGCATGAGAGCTTCCATTGTACTTGAGCGCCGGCCGGGCCGCCCGGCAGGCACCCGGGATGGGCATCTGATACGAAACCGGGCCGCCCAGGGCGAACCCGGCCGGCCCGGTGGAGTCGCGTTGCATGCCTTCTACTTGGCTTTCACGGTGATGGTCTTGGGTTTGGCCTCCTCGAGCTTCGGCAATGTGAGCGTGAGGATGCCATTCTCAAACTCGGCCTTGGCCTTATCGGCGTCGACGGAAGCGGGCAGGACGATTGAGCGCGAGAAGCTCTCCATCCGGCGCTCGCGCAAGTGATATTGCGCGCCACTCTCTTCCCGCTCCTCCTTTACCTCACCCTGGAGGGTCAGGGTATCACCCGTGACGGAGATATGGATGTCCTCTGGCTTTAAGCCGGGCGCGGTGGCCTTCACCACCACCGCATCATCCGTCTGGTAGACATCGATGGGCACGCCGCCTTCGAAGAAGGCCCCGAACCAGGGAATATCCATGAAGGCCGAGTCCATCCAGCGGTCGAGCATGTCATGCATGCGCCGCGACATACGGAAGGGTTCCCAACGGGTCAACCTCGCCATGGTCTCACCTCCCTTGCCCATTCTGCGCATGGATACTTTAGCAGCGAGGCATTAGATCAATATCAGAGGCTTCGTCCGCCTGGCTGTTCGCCCCCAGCGCACAGGCCAGGACCTCTGTCAGCTTCAGATCGCCCAGGACCCGCCCCTGCTCATCGACGACCGGCAGGCAGATCAGATCGTGGGCGATCATCCTTCGGAGCGCCTCCGCCAGCGTATCGCTGGGGCGCACCGCCGCAGCCTCGCTCCCAGGACGCATCACCTCCCCGGCAGTGATCGCGCGCATCAAGGCCGTCAAACGAACGTCCTCCGCCAGCCAGGCCTCCTCCGTGGAGTACGTCGCCTCGCCCAACTGCACCCGGGCCCAATCCAGCAAATCCCGCCGCGTGATCACGCCTATCAGGCGATCCTTTTCCCCGACGACGAAGATGCCGCGCATCTCCGGCCTCTCGGCGAAGCGCCGCACCACGGCGGTGAACCGCTCATCCGGCCCCACCAGCAGGGAGGGACGACGGTCCATAGTGTAGACGTCACCAATGGTCCTGCCTTCCAGTATCTTCATCAGCCCACCTCTCGCCAGAATCTGTGCCCTCGAATCATATCGGGCGCCGGCCGGTTCTTTCAAGATCTCCGCTGGAGCCACACCGAATGCGATACAATGGCCGCGGCCGCCAACCTCCAGGTTGGCTGTGGAGGAATGCTGCATGTCCCAATCCGAAGCCCAAGCCGTCTACATGGTCCACTACGGCGAGATCGCCCTCAAAGGGCGCAACCGCATCGATTTCGAAAGGCAATTGATCGCCAATCTCAAGGCGCAGTACCCCATCCATCGGGCTTACCGGCTTCCGGGCCGCATTGTCCTGGAGGGCCCCAGCGGGCTGAATCTGACCAAAACCTTTGGCGTGGTGTGGTGGAGCGAGGCCGTGCGCGTGCCGAGCGACAAATCAGCCATCGCCGAGGCCTTGCTGCCGCTCGCAGAACAGGTCGGCGACACCATCCAAACCTTCGCCGTGCGTGTGACCCAGGGAGAGAGGGTCTTCGAAGAGTCAACGCCCCATCTAGAAGCCGAGTTTGGCGGATTGATCGACCGCGCTTTTGATTGGCGGGTGGACCTCTCCCAGCCTGATCGCACGTTCTACATTGAGGTCATGCGGCGCGCGGCTTACCTATACACGCAGCGGCACCCCGGCCCGCGCGGGTTGCCCGTGGGCGCTTCCGGGCGTCTGCTGGGTCTCTTCTCGGGCGGGGTGGACTCGGTCTTGGCGGCGTACTTGATGGCCAAGCGCGGGGCGGAGATCGAATTGGTGCACTTCTACGCCATGGCGGACGCCGGCCAGGCCCATCAAGCCAAGATCGGCGCGCTTGCGCAGGCCTTGGCCGCCTACCTGCCCTCCCTGAAGATCCATTACTTCCCCTACCACCTCTTCCAACTGGCCACTTCACACCTGGTATCTCGCGAGCAGCGCCACGAGTTGGTGCTCTTCCGGCGCTTCATGGCGCGTCTGGCCGAACACCTGGCCATTGAGCAGGGAGCGGGGGGCCTATTCAGCGGCGACAACCTCGGGCAGGTGGCCTCGCAGACACTTGAGAACTTGGCCAGCGTGGACCTCGTCATCAAGCTGCCGATCTTCCGGCCACTCATCGCCTACGACAAGGTGGAGATTATCGATCTGGCACGACGCCTGGACTTGCTCGAGCCAGCCGAGGTCGCCTACAAGGATTGCTGCTCGATTCTCGCCACCGAGCCCTCCACACGGGCGCGTCCAGAGATTCTGGATGCTCTGGAGCGGCAGATCGAAATCGAAAATCTGATCTCTGAGACGCTCAGTCAGGGCGAGACGATCACATTGCGGCGTGAAGCAAGCGGCGAATTGGTAACCACCTGATCCGCAAGGCGTGCGCCTAACTCTAGCATCCCAGATAACATCGCGCTAAACTTGCCCTCTGGGATGGATCGTGTTTCCGCCCGCAACCGCGCCGAGAACTGCGGCTGACGGGGATCAGCGGGGGAGGGATCGATGGATCTCATCAATCTATTCTGGCTATTTCTGATGCTCTCGGCGCTGCAGCCCGCATTGCGGCAGCGCATGCTGGAGATCGCGCGCGCCCGGGCCTTGCGCAAGTTCGAAGAAAAGCGCGGCAGCCGGGCCATTCTGCTCATCCATCGCCAGGAGACCTTCGCCTTCCTGGGGTTCCCGCTGGCACGCTACATCGATATCCAGGACTCGGAGGAGATATTGCGGGCGATCAAGCTTACCAGCCCGGAGGTTCCCATCGATCTGGTGCTACACACGCCGGGCGGTCTCGTGTTGGCTTCGGAGCAAATCGCGCACGCATTATGCCGCCACCCCTCCAAGGTGACCGTCTTCATCCCCCACTACGCCATGTCGGGCGGAACGTTGCTGGCGCTCTCGGCAGATGAGATTGTGATGGACGAAAACGCCGTGCTAGGTCCGGTCGACCCCCAGCTCAGCAACATGCCCGCGGCCTCCATCCTAAGTGTGCTCGAGAAGAAGAACATCGACCGCATCGACGACGAGACTCTCATCCTGGCGGATGTTGCCCGCAAGGCCATCTCCCAGGTCAAGCAGACGGTGACCGAAATCCTCACCTATCGGGATGTGTCCGCTGAGCGCGCCGCCGAGATCGCCGAGATCCTCGCCACCGGCCGCTGGACGCATGATTATCCCATCACGGTGGAAGAGGCCAAACAGATCGGGCTCTCGGTCTCAACCGAGATGCCGGATGAGATTTACCAATTGATGAATCTCTACCCACAGACGGCCCAGCGGCGCCCCTCGGTGCAGTACATCCCCCTGCCCTACACCGAGAGGCCGGCGCGACCGCCTTCCAACGGCCGGACGAACGTCTGATCCTCGGATCTCGCCCGGCGGAAAGAAACCATCTTTTTCGCTGGAGCTCGAAATATGCGACAGACTCTTGGCTTGCGTCTCGTGAGATTCCTTGGCCGCCTGCGTCTGGGCGGCGGGGTGATCCTGATTGGAATCAGCCTGGCGGTCGGCATCGGCACCGGCCTGGGAGCACTGCTCTTCAACACCATGATCTCCTGGGTCAGCCGATTCGCCTTCTTCACCCTCCCGGCCCTCGTTCCGCAGGCCCACATGGCATTGATCGCTGCAGTCCCGGCCTTGGGCGGGCTGATCGCCGGCCCGCTCATCTACCGTTACGCCCGCGAGGCCAAGGGGCACGGCGTGCCGGAGGTGATGGAGGCCATCGCCCTGCGCGGCGGCCGCATCCGGCCGATTGTGGTGGTCATCAAGGCCATGGCATCGGCCTTCACTCTCGGCACAGGCGGTTCTGTCGGCCGGGAGGGGCCCATCGTGCAAATCGGTGCGGCGCTTGGCTCGACGCTGGGGCAGGCCTTCCGCATGTCGGAAGTCCGCATACGCACCCTCGTCGCTTGCGGAGCCGCGGGCGGCATCGCCGCCACATTCAACGCCCCCATCGCCGGCGTGATCTTCGCGGCGGAGGTGATCCTCGGCGAATTGAGCATCAGCCACATCGGCGCGGTGGTGATCTCGGCCGTCACAGCCAACGCCACCATGCAGGCGCTGGTGGGCTCCGAATACACGTTCGCCGTCCCAGAGCCCTACGCCTTCGAGAGCCTGGCCGAGTTCGGGCTGTATGCCATCCTGGGCGCGCTGGCGGCGCTCGTAGCAGTGGCCTTTGTGCGCACGCTCTATTGGGCCGAGGACCGTTTCGCAGAGCAGCGCCGCATCCCCGAGTGGCTCCAGCCCGCGATCGGTGGCCTGCTGCTGGGCCTGCTTGGGCTGGCCTATCCAATGGTCTTCCCGGCCCTGCGCTACGAGAACATGCCCCACGTGTTTGGGGGCGGGTACGAGCCGATCTCGGCGGCGCTGACCAACCATGTGGCCATCGGCGGGGCCTTTCTGCTGATCTTTATTAAGATGCTGGCCACCGATTTCACGCTCGGCTCCGGCGGCTCCGGCGGCATTTTCGCACCTTCCCTCTTCATGGGCGCCATGCTGGGCTCCGCCGTGGGCGGGCTCTTCAATGCCTGGCTTCCCGGGCTGACCGCGCCGCCCGGCGCCTACGCCCTGGTCGGCATGGGCGCGGTGTTCGCCGGCGCGGCCCATGCCCCGCTCACGGCGCTGATCATGCTTTTTGAGCTCACCGGCGACTACCGCATCATTCTGCCGCTGATGCTGAGCGTGGTCATCTCGACCCTGATCGCCCGCCGCATGCTGGCAGGCGAATCGATCTACACCCTCAAGCTTGCCCGCCGCGGCATCCGGCTGCGCAGCGGGCGCGATGTGGATGTGCTCGAGAGCGTGCGGGCCGAGGAGGTGATGGCCACTGATATCGATACCATCCGGGCCGATGCCACGCTCTCCGATCTCTCAAGGGCCTTCAGCCAGGCCAGGCGGCGTGGCTTTCCGGTGATGGATGCTTCCGGACTGCTGGCCGGGATCGTCACGGTGGCCGATCTGGAAAACGCCATCCAGCGCGGAATGCCCCTCGAGACGCCCGTGGCGGACATCGCCGTGCCCTTCGAAGACATGCTCTACGCCTATCCAGACGAGAGCATCGGCGCCGTGCTGAAGCGCATGGGAACCCGCGGTGTGGGTCATATCCCAGTTGTTTCACGCCAGAACCCGCGCCGGCTCATCGGATGGATCTGGAACCATGAGATCATCCGGGCCTATAACATCGCTGTTGCCCGGCGATCCGAGCTTCGGCTTCGAGCTCAGGCCATGCAGCCCGACAGCGTGGTGGAGGGCATGCGCATGCTTGATGTCCACCTGGCTGAGGGCGATCCGTCTGTGGGTCTCGCCCTGAAGGATCTGCATGACGCCCTGCCTGAGAACTGCCTCTTCATCTCAATCCATCGGGATGGAAGGACCATCATCCCTCATGGCAACACCATGTTGAGAGCCGGAGACCGCGTAACGGTGCTCATCGATAACCAAGCGGCTGACTCATTGCGTTCACTGCTCACCCAGGCCGGAGCGCAAGGCAGGCTGCCTGCCGCGAGCCATGGGGAGGATCAGACCGGTGAGAGCCAGAGCGACAGCTCCGAGCGCTAATCTATCTCATATCTTGCGATGACCCTGATCTGATATTTCGGCCATAGCTTCAATGCGGATGGGGCCGTGAGCCGCTTTCGCGGCCCCTCAATGCTATGAAATGCGAAATGCATGGGGAGGTTTGCCATGGCTGTGGATACGCAGGCTAGAACGACTACCGTGTCGACCCACGATGAATTGCTCGAAGAATTGGTCTTCGAGGCTCTCTGCCGCGATGAGATCTTCCGCTCACTCGAACAGGACAGCATTCAGGTGGATGTAAAGAATGGCGTGGTCTATCTCAAAGGCCATCTGAGCAAGTCTCTGCACAGCCATCATCTGGAGGCAATTGCGGCGGCAGTGCCGGGCGTCCGCGGCGTGGAGAACCGTCTCATGGCAGACCGTGATCTGAGCCTGCAAGTGGCCCAGGCGCTCAGCCATGACCCGCGGACGCGCCCCTTCAATATCCCGGTGCGCGCCTTTCACGGTTGGGTGCACCTGGGTGGAACGGTTCCGACCGAGACAGATCGAGCGGCCTGCGAGCAGGTTGCCGGCAGCGTGTCCGGCGTGCGGGGAGTGATCACGCTTCCCAAGCTACCGGATGGCTCGGAGATTCCCCCCCGGCACACCCTCCAGCCTTTGCCCGGCGCCCAAGTCTTCGGGGATGCTGGTTGCCTGGGGCGCATCCAGGCCGTGGTGATCGATCCGGGCAGCCGGCTGGTGACGCATATCGTGATGCCCCACGCGCCGGAAACCCCCTATGCGGAAGATGACCCTGGCGCCGCACTCTGCTGCATCCCGGCCGCGGCCATCCGCGCCGCCAATGAGACCAGCGCCTTCCTGAAGCATGGCTATCGGCCGGGGGTGGAATCACCGGCGCTGCGGTTCCAGGACCTCATTAGGCCGCCAGAAGATTGGCGCCCACCTTTCCCCTACAGATGGATGGATATCCGCTGGCCAGCGGAGGCATACGATAACCGCTAGGCCCGGAAACCGACGAATCGACGCGGCCGGAGATTGGCTATCCGGCCGCGTCGTATCTGCACGAAGCCCATTTCCACGCGGCAGCTCCGCTAGTAGCCCAGGATCCGGCTCCTTCGGTGGAAGTAGACGCAAGGGGCGAGGAATATCAGGAAGAGCAGGGGGAGCACCACTATGTCAAGCCAAAATGGAAGAAAGCCCCTCCCCAAGACGGCCTGATTGAAGAGGTCCTGGGCATATGTCAACGGTGAAAGGAAGGCGAAGGGGCGGGCCCAAGATGCCATATCACTTAATGGAATAAAGATCCCGCTGATGAAGAGCAGCGGCCAGCGGATCAGCGTGCTGGGCATCATAATGCTTCCCACCGAGCGCGCCGGGATGGACGCAAACACAAGGCCAAGGGCCGAGAAGGCCAAGCTGGAGAAGAGAATCCCTGTCGCGAGAAGGCCCACATCCGCCACCGAAACGCCCAGAAAGATCACCCCGATCGAAAGCGGCACGACCGACACCGTCACGGCAAAGAAAGCGCCAACCAGCGACTTGCCTAGCAATAACGTCATCAGGGACATCGGTGCAACAAGCAGCCGATCGTAGGTCCCGGTCCGGCGCTCCATGGGTATGATCACTGGCCCCGCGGAGGAGGCGGTGAAGAAGGTCGTCAGCGCAAGCAGGCGTGCCAGGCCCACATCCGCGCCGATGTTGCGTTTCACGGAGAAGGAGAAGAAGAGGAAAAAGGGCAAGAGAAGGCCGAACATGATCATCGGCGGCGTCAGGTAGTAGACCCTCACGTCCTTCACCGCAATGACCCATGCCTGCATCATCTCGTCTGCAAGCCGCTGCAAGGAGAGATCTCTCATCGCTCGCCCCCCGTTCGCCGAGAGGCATTACGGCCCCTCTCATCCCGGATCGATCCTACTTCCCGGCCCGTGATCTCCAGGAATACGTCTTCCAGGCTTGGGGCCAATGTGCAAAGGCTGACCACTCGCAGGTCATGGGTCCGGGAGAAGTCCAGCAGTGAAATCAGCACGCGGGAAGGGTCTTCTGTATACAGGCGCCACTTGTCACCCATTTTGGCGACCGTGCGCACGGCATCCAAGGCCCTTAGCTGGGGTGCAAGATCTCGCTCGGTGAGATTGAATGCCACCTCGATGGATTGGACCTTGAGGATGGCGCGTTTGAGGTTCTCCGGCGTGTCGATGGCGGCGATCCGTCCATGATTGATGATGGCCACCCGGTCACAGAGTTGGCTGGCTTCCTCGATCTGATGAGTGGTCAGGAATATCGTCCTGCCCTCCGCATTCATGCGCCGTATCAGCTCGTGGATCGCCCGCGTACTCTGCACATCCAGGCCGGGTGTGGGCTCGTCAAGAAAAAGCAGCGATGGGCGGTGGATCAGGGCCATGGCGATGCTGAGCCTGCGCCGCATACCCTTGGAAAAACTCTCGGCCTTGACATGGCGCTTCTCCCATAGCCCAAAGCTTTCCAGCAGCTCCCTTGCCTGCGCCTGTCGAGCTGCCTTAGGCACGCGGTAGAGTCGCGCCGTGAACATCAGGTTTTCCCATGCCGTCAGTTCGGTATAGACGTTGGACTCCTCAGGGACCAACCCAATACGACGCTTCGCCGGGAAGGCATCGCGCGCATAATCATGGCCAAAGACGGCGATGCGGCCCTCGGTGGGCTCCAGCAGCGTGGTGAGCATGCGCTGCGTGGTGGTCTTGCCCGCCCCGTTGGGCCCCAAGAAGCCGAAGACCTCGCCCTGATGCACGGTAAAGCTGACGTGATCCACGGCCAGGAGATCGCCGTAGTACTTGGTCAGACCCTCAACACAAATGGCATCCATCCGACCTTCTCCTGATTCGATCAAGGCCTCGCTCAGATCGGCCCTACCCATCAACCCGCGATGGTTGAATCCCCATTGCGTTCTCCGCTCCAATGCGCCTGGTACTCCTTCAGGAAGCGATCCAGTCTGACGCGCGTCTCATGGATCCTCTCGGCCCAGGCGTGCAGACAGGCCTCCCCCTCGGGGGTAATCGCATATACACGCCGGGCCGGGCCGGCGCCTTCGGTGTTCCATGCAGAACGGACCAGACCTTGATGCTCCATCTGACGCAAGGTCCGATAGAGCAGGCCTGGGTCCGCAGGGGGCGCGCCCTCATTCCGCTCGAGCTGAGCTCGAAGCTCATATCCATGCGCCGGGCTTCTAGAGAGCAGCAGCAGGAGCCAGGGCTGCAAGAAGCCGCTCACGCGCCCATGCCGGGGACAGCCCGGGCCCGAAAATCGCGGACCCATCTTTCTAGTCATACATACATCATTTATATGAGTAAGTCACATATAGCATAAAAGCTGTGGGAGTGCAAGGCTTGGCAGGCCATCAATGTATCCCGGCCCCTCCCAGGTGCCGTCCCCAGCAAGCCTGGACGACCTGAGCCATGAGAGGCACCGTGGGCCTGCAGTCCGACCCCACTGATATGCTCCATTGTGTTCTCGCTCGCCGGTGGAGTCACCTGGAAGCAGAGAGGCCTTGCGACCAGGCCAATGCGCCGCCGCAGGCAGAACCGTTCTCCTCCAGCCAAGTCAGCATTTCGCGCAGGCTTCCGGTGGCCAGCGCAATGCAGGTATCCGCCCCGCCGTAGTAGAGGTGCAGCGTATCGCCATCATCGCCCAGGGTATAGCCACAGGGAAAGACCACGTTATCCACATCGCCCTCGCGCTCATAGCGCGCCTCCGGGCCGAAGATCCAGGTATCGCCCCGACGCAGGCAGCGCTCGGGGTTCTCGAGATCGAAGAGCGCCAGACCGAGGCGGTAGATCGAACCGGAGGCGGTGCTGCGCACGCCGTGGTAGATCGCCAGCCAGCCCTTGGGTGTCTCGATGAGTGGCGGCGAGAGACCGATCTTATTGGCGTCCCACCAGCCACCTCGGCGGGCTTCCAGGATGAGCCGGTGATCCCCCCAGTGGCGCAGATCGGGCGAATAGGAGATCCAGATGTGGGCGCCTAATCTCGTCGTCGGGCGATGCACCAGCGCCCATAACCCGTGGATGCGCCGCGGCAGCAGCGCCGCATTCTTGTCCTCCGGCGGCATCACCACCCCCAGGCGCTCAAAGGAATGGAAGTCCTCGGTGATGGCGAGCGAAACTCCGGGGCCGCCGCGTGAGTAGCTCACATAGGCGATGACGTATTTCCCCAGCTCGGGTACGTAGGTGATGCGCGGGTCCTCGACGCCCCAGAGCTCCTCGGGATGTCTCTCTGGATCGGGGTAGAGCGCGGGCTGGGGTTCGATCTCCCATCCGCTCACACCATCCTTCGAACGCGCAACGCATAGATGCGAGTGTCCCCGGTGATCTTCCACCCGGCAGAGCAAGAGCGTGGTGCCATCCCTGAGCCGGACGGCTCCGGGATTGAAGACCGTGTTGGCGGGATAGGGCCAGTCCGCCGCAGTGATGATGGGGTTCTTGGGGTGCCGCCGCAGGAGCGTGGGATGAAGATGGTTGCGCAGATTGGGTGTCATGGGCACCTCCTCAGCCGGTCGGGATTGCACGTTCCGCTCGACGTCCACGATCGATCTCGAGCACTCTCTGGTAGACCCGCAGATAGTCTTCCACCATCCGGTCACATGTGAAATGTGCCTCCACATGCGCGCGGACGCGCCGTCGGTCGAGATCAGCCACACGCGCCAGCGCCTCGAGCGCCGCGTCCTGATCCCGGATGAGGAAGCCTGTCACCCCCTCTCGCATAATCTCAGGGATGGCCCCGCGTGGGGTGGCGATCACCGGCGTGCCGCAAGCCATGGCTTCGATCAGGCTCAGGCCGAAGGGCTCCTCAAAGTTCGCCAGATGCAGCAGGGCGAAGGCGCCACCGAGTAGCTCGGCGCGCGCCTCCGGCCCCACCGACCCGAGGTATCGAACGCGCTCGCCATCTAGGCTGGGCTTGACCTGCTCGTTGAAGTAGTTCACGTCCTGGATGATCCCGGCCAGCAGCAATCGGCGGCCGGCCCGCTGCGCCACCTCGATCGCCTCCCGCACGCCCTTGTCGGGATGGATGCGCCCGAAGAACAACAGGTACTCGCCCATTTCGGCGTGGAAGGGGAACTGGCGCAAATCGATGCCGTGATGGACGGTGGCCAGGTAATCCAGGCTAGGATGGCGATCGGCGTCGCTGATGGAAACGTAATAGGTGATGCGGTTATAGCGCTGGTAGACCGGCAGGATCCGCTCGGACGAGAAGCCGTGGATGGTGGTGAGCACCGGCGTGTCGACCAGGCCGCTATAGGTCAGCGGCAAGAAATCGAAGTGATTGTGAATGAGATCGAACTCGGAGGCGTGGGCGAAGGCCTCGGCAATGTGCAGCCCCTCCCACACCTTAGGATCCAGCGAAGGATCCTCGGAGTAGGGCCGGGGGCAAACCCCGATGAGCCGGGCCTGCGTGACGGAATCCGCCGTGGCGAAGAGTGTGACCTCCACGCCGCGCTGGACCAACCCCTCCGTGAGCAGGGAAACGACCTGCTCCCATGGTCCGTAATGCCTGGGGGGAACGCGCCAGGAGATGGGCGCCAGCATGCCGATGCGCATCAATCCACCTGCGGCTCGAGCGCCGCCTCGGCCAATCGCAGCGCTACCAGGGAGATCAGGAACGAGAGCGTCGACTCGGCGCCCTGGTTCTGGTTGATGCGGTCGGGGTGCAGGCCATCATGACACCCTCCGGTCTTGGGATCATAGAGCGGGAGGCCCAGGTCGTTACGGCCCAGGAACCATTCGAAGGCGCGTTCGGCCTCCTGCAACCAGAATGACTCGCCGGTCAGCCGGTGGGCCTCCAAGCAGGCCGAGACGGTGCAATCTGCCTCGATCGGCTGCTGGTCGAAGCGGGCGCGCTCCCCACCGCAGACATAGAAGCCCCTGTTGCCGATAGGCACAAAGTGGCCCTCCTCGGAGCGTTGCACCTCCGTAAGCCAGCGCAGCGCCTCCAAACCCGCCGATGTCATTTCACCCTTGCCCAAGATCTCGCCCGCCAGCAGCAATGCGTGCGGCAGGCGGGCGTTGCCATAGGTGAGACGGTCCTCGAACCAAACCCAGCCATGGATCCGATTGGAACGCAGCCGGTCCATAAGGCGGTTGGCGAGCAACCCGGCCGTGTGGTGGGCATGATGGTCGCCATAGAAGCGTTGGAGATAGGCGTGCAGCCCCATCAAGGTGAAGGCCCAGGCACGGGGGCTGGTGAACCCCTGGACCGCAGGGAGGGCCTGGTCGAAGAGTCGGCTGGCCGTGCCGCGCAGATCGGCGTCCTGCGAGCGCCCAACCGCCACGCCCAGCGCCCAGAGCGCGCGCCCGTGACTGTCCTCCGTGCCGGTCTCCTCCTGCCACCGGCGGTCGTATCCCAGGAAATTCCGGAATCGCCCCAGGCCGGGGTTGAACGCGTGCCAGAGGAAGGCCAGGTAGCGCCGCCTTAGCGCAACCGCCCGGAGGGCGGTCTCGCCTCCCAGTTCCTCCAGCAAGACCGTCAAGACCAGCGCGCGGGCGTTGTCGTCCGTCGTATATCCCTCGCTGTAATTGGGCACATGGAACACGGCATGCTGCAGCAAGCCGGTATCATCGGTGAGACTGATCAAGTGATCCAGGCGCACGCCTGGAAGCTCGCTCGGCCGGTCGTCGAGCGTCTTCACAGCGGATACGGCACGCGGCGAGCGCATGCGTTCTTCCCGCGCCTGCTCGAAGAGATCAACATACTTGCGCGCCACCTGAGACCAGACCATCTCGCGCGAGAATATGTAGGCGCGCTTTCGGATGGCATGACGGCGGGCCTCATCCTCGAGCAGACCCGCGACCGCCTCCGCGATCGCCCGCGAGTCGCGGAAAGGCACCAGCACGCCACGCCCATCCTCGAGCAACTCCTCGGCGTACCAGTAGGGCGTGGAAACCACGGCCTTCCCAGCGCCCAGGCTGTAGGCCAGCGTGCCGGAGACGATCTGCTCCCTATTGAGATACGGCGTGAGGTACACATCGGCCATGCCGATGAACTCCAGCAACTCCTCCAGGCGCACGAAGCGGTCATAGAAGATGACGTGGGAATCGACGCCCTTGGCTTTGGCCAGGCGCTGCAAGCTCAGACGGTAGGACTCCCCCTCCCGGAGCTTCACGTGGGGGTGCGTGGCGCCCAGGATGATATAGACGATGTCCGGATTGCACTCCAGAATGTCGGGCATGGCCTCGATCACGTTCTCGATCCCCTTATTGGGCGAGAGCAGGCCAAAGGTGAGCAGGACCAGCTTGCCTTCTACACCAAAGCGGTCCTTGTAGAAGTTGGGATCGATGAAAGGCACATCCGGAATGCCATGGGGGATGATGGCGATCTTGGCCTCCGGCACCCCATAGATCTCCTGCAGGAACTCGGCTCCGCGCTGGCTCATAACCACCAAGCGGTCGGAAAGCGCCGCAATCTCGGACAGCACAGCCCGCTGATCGGGCGAGGGCTCGCGGAGCACGGTGTGCAGCGTCGTGACCAGCGGGGCCTGGATCTCCCGCAGCAGGGTGAGCACGTGGCTTCCGGCCCGGCCCCCAAAGATGCCGTACTCATGTTGCAGGCAGATCGCATCCACGCTGTTGATGTTCAGGAAATCCGCCGCCCGGCGGTAGGAGCGCAGGTCATCCTCCATGAGCTCGAAGCGCACCCGTTCCGGGTAGGCGTAGCCGTGCTGGCGATCGTTGACCGGCAGGGCGATGACCTCGATCTCTTTGAATTGCTCGGCGATATGCTCACAAAGATCGGTGGTAAAGGTGGCGATGCCGCATTGGCGGGGGAGGTAATTGCCAATCACGGCAACATGTCGCACGCGTAGACTCCTGCGCTTGACAGCCATACGTCCTTGCCCCCGAGACGGAGTTTTGTTGTCTGGGCGAGGGCCTTGCATGCCAGGCGCAATCCATTCGCCCAGGGATTATTTTAACCAAAACAAGGCCATCTTCCAGGCCTCGAAGTACAAAACCATGCCGAGCGATCGTCAGCCCGGCATGGCATTCGAGCGGCGGAGAGTGTGGGCTATCCGCCGGCCCGCCCAAACCGCCCCATGCGGCCGGCACCGTGCGGACCGGTCCCATCGCAGAGACCCTGCCCGTTGCCGGGCCCAGGACCCATGGCCCCGCGCTGGAGCATCCAATCGGCCTGCTCCTGGGTGACCACGCCATCCGCCAGGGCCTGCGCGATCATCTCGGCACGGGCCTCCTGCATGATCTCCCGCAGGTCTTCAAGAGAAACACCTTGTTCGGCAGCCAGCGCGGCGAGCGTGGTGCCTTCTGCCCGGGCAGCCTCGAATTCGCTCGGGCTCAGACCCAGCGCATCGGCCAGATTCTCGTGGACGATCTCTGCGTAGTCCGCCAGCAGGCCACCAGCCGGCCCGCGCCCAGCACCCCGCCCAGCAAAGGGCGGCTGGGGGGTCTCCGCCTGCGCGAAGGCCGCCGTTGCGCCCGCCAGGGCGATGACGCCCACCAGTGCTACCGGCAAACCAACCTTTAGAAACTTGCTCACCTTTCACCTCCTGATATTCGGATAAGGCTTCATCCGGTGTGATGTTGCAAGAATGATAGTCGGAAGGGGTGATAGGGTTATGAAGCGAGTATGTGGATCCTATGAAGATCAAGCACGGCCGGGGCAGGGCAGGTGACGGATGCCGTCAGGCGTGATCGGGCTGAAGCAGATGTGGCTGAAGGGTCTAGCGCAGTTCGAGCGTTTGTGCCCAATGGCTCGCTGCCTCGCGCGCCTGTGTGATGCTTTCCAGTCGGACTTCCACCGCCTGCGGCCATCGATGAATGGCATGTTCTAGAAGCGCATCGCGAACAACAACCAGCGCACATTGATACCGGCCAGAATCTGCGGCTTCCATGCCGGCCATAAACCCCTCACCGCGAAGCCATTCCAGAGGACCGAGCTCATCCACAACGAGAACCTTGCAGGGCACAGCCTTGGCCAAGACGTGATTTGCCCACTCGACCGTCCCTGGATGAAAAGCCCATTTCGCCGTTCCCTGCCCCTCAAAGGCTCCATTCCGGAGACATGCCAAATGCCGTGTCTCCCCGGTGCGCAAGTCCATGGCCTCAATTCCCACTTTCCGACCTGCTTGCCAGAGTCCTGGCGTGAGAATCCCGGCGACATCCAAAGTTGCTGCGGACCGATCCCGAAGACTGTCGATGAATGTTTTGCAGAAGGTTGTCTTCCCCGCGCCGATCGCCCCTGTGACAAGAAGCAGACGCTCCGATCGCCATTCTGAGCGCTCAGCATTTCCGCCGGCATACGCACGGAGCGCGGGCAAGACGAAGCCTTCTTTCCAACTGGCCTGCCGCGGGTCAGCCATGCCCCTGGCTCCCTCCGGGCAACACCACAGAATGCCCATCGACGCGCTGCACGGTCAGGGGAAGATCATATAGCCTGCTCAGATTCTCACTCGTGAGCACATTCCTCGCGAGTCCACTGGCAAGCACTTGGCCGTCGCGCATCAAGATGGCCTCATCCGCCACCCACAAAGCCGCTTCCGGCTCATGGGTGGTGAAAACCACCGTTCGGCCATTCTCTCCGGCAATGCGCCTCAGGGCATCCAAAACAACGGCCCGATTTTTCAAGTCCAGGTGAGCTGTGGGCTCATCGAGCAGCAGAAGCCGCGTTTCCTGAACCAGAGCTCTGGCAAGCCGCAGCAACTGCGCCTCTCCACCACTTAGAGCAGCGATGGGACGATCCCAGAGCGCTTCGAGCCCCAGTTGAATCATCGCGGCCTCTACGGCGGCGTGATCCTGTGGGCCAGGCCTGCTTAACAGGCCCAAGAAAGGTGCGCGCCCCATGAGTGCATATTCATAAGCCGTCAAAGGAAAGGGCAAAGTCTCCTGCTGGGGCACGAAACTTATCCATCGGCTGCGCACCGACCTCGTTAGAGAGCCCAAACGCTCGCCCATAATAAGCACTTCGCCCGATTGCGGCGGCAGATATCCCAAAATGATGTACAGGAGAGTTGTCTTGCCCGCGCCGTTGGGCCCCAGGATCGCGGCCATAGACCCCGCCGAAATGGCTGCGTCCAGATCCTTGAGAACCCAGGGGGGCGCTTGCGTATACGATTGGCACACGGAGCGAAGCTCCAGCGCGCGACTACCTTCAAGTGTCATCAAGGTTTGCGTTCTCCTCTCAGCGTGATCATGATCACTAAAAAGAAGGCGGCACCCAAGAGCGAGGTGAGCACACCCAGAGGAATTTCGCCAGGGAGAAGAGTTCGGGCGAGATCATCGCAAATTAATGTGAAAGCAGCGCCCATGAGCAAGGATCCAAGAAGATGATGCTGCGCATCCGCCCCGAAGATCCGCCTGGAGAGATGCGGCACGATGAGCCCTACCCATCCGACAATCCCGGCCACTGCTGTTAGCGAGGCTGTGGCCGTCACGGCACCCAGAAGAATCAGCCCGCGCTCACGGTTGGGCATCGCGCCCAGTGACCAGGCGACTTCCTCCTGCATGGCGAGCAGGTTCAACCGCCAGCGGAGCAGTATGAGAAGCGCCATGCCCGGCAGTGCAAAGGGGAGAACGCGCAAGAGATCCTGCCATGTCGCCTGCCACAGCCCCCCCAGTAGCCAGAAAGTCAACTCTGGGAGTTCTGTGAGAGGATCCGCCATGTATTTGAGCATACCTGTCCCAGCGGAAAAGAGCGCCGATACGGCTATACCCGCCAAGATCAGGCGCAAAACCCATCCACCGAATCGCAGGCGCTGCGCCAAGCCATAGGATAGTATCATCCCCAGCAGCGCAAATAGGATCGCCAAGGCCTGCATGGCCAATGAGCCAGAACCCAGCCACAAAATGCCCAGAGCCGCTCCGAACGCGGCTCCCTGGGAGACGCCCAAGAAACCCGGCTCAACCAGTGGATTGCGGAGGAGCATCTGGAAGACATCCCCGGAGGCGGAAAGGGAGGCGCCCAGCAACAGCGCCAGCAAGATGCGCGGCAGCCGCAGATTGAGGATCAGCTGCTGCGCCAGCGGATCCTCGAAGATAACCGCCCAGGGTATCCACAGCGGCTGAGGGTAGCGCCCCACAAAAAGAGATGCGGCCGGGATCAGCAGCGTGCCCACAAATGCGAGGCCTAGAGCCGCGTTTCGGCGCCGAAGGATCTCCTTTGACCGCATGGCTACTCGACTAGGGAATCAGAGAGAAGCGGCAGGATTTCCCGCTCGATCACCTCCGATTCGAGGCGATATAGATCCCTGTAGAAGGCAATGACCTCCTCGCGCAAGTCCACTGCCTCGGCGACATGCGGATCGATCTTTCTCGCCAACCAGAGCTGACCCAGAATCCACCGTGGGTCGGGCTGATCCCAACTCAGGAAATCGCCGGCGAAACCGTAGAGACGGCCTTCTTGAACAGCCTTGAGTGCCTGCCACTTCGAGTCCTCCCGCAACCGCTCCACGATCGGGGCGGGATCGTCAGGATAGTAGATCACGAAGATGGCGTCCGGGTTCCAGGCCGCGATCTGCTCGAAGCCAACGACCGTCCAACCCCCGCCTTGAGCGGCTTCGACCCAGATGGGACTTCCGCCAGCCTGCCGCACCATCTCGGTCTGCAGCCAGGAGACCGATGGCACTTGCAGAGCCACATCCCCGCCCCGGTCAGAATATTTCAGCACAAGGATCGCGGGCGGGCCGGATTCGGCATTTCCCCCAGAGAGCGCACTAAGCCGCTCGAGGCGATCCTGGTAGAAGCCGATGATCTGCTCTGCCCGGGCTTCGTCTCCCAGGAGCCGTCCAAGGATACCCACATCGCGGAAGAACTGCTCGGGCGTCTCCAGATCTAAATAGATAACCGGGATCCCCAGCCGCTCTAGGGGATCCCCCAGGCTCTCGGCCATGTAGCTCTTCAGGAGCACGACATCGGGATGCAGTGGGGCGATCTGCTCTACGCCGGCATTACGCTCCAGCGGCGCAACCTCATCGAAACGGGGGTCGACGAGCGGGTAGAAGGATTGGCTGCGTTGCAGACGGACCTCCAGAGCGGCGAGGCGGCCACCGGCCTCGGGAAACAGGTAGAGCGTGTGGGCCAATAAAGCCGTCGCCCGCCCAGCGATGACAATCCGGGAGGGCGGCTCTGCGAGCGCAAGCTGGCGGCCCAGGGCATCTACAATCGTCAAGTGGGCCTCTTGGTTCCCGGCCGCCAATTCCGGCGTGCCCGAGAGAGTTGTCTCCATATGGGCATTCTCGGCAGGGGTGGCATCAGTGGACTCTCGCGATTCTCCTGTGCGGCAACCGGCCAATATCATCGCGATGATAAGCAGTGTCCATGCTATGCGGCGAAGCATTACGGCGATCTCCTCTAAGAAAGTGGATGCCCCAGCAATTCTTGGCGACACATTTGCAGCCAGGCTTGCGAGGCCTCGAGTTGTGTGATTCGCATCTGTACCGAAAGCCGACTGAAGATCCGAGCAGAGGGAAGGGCCTGCAGCGCATCCCGGAGCTGATCCAGGCCAGACTGGAGAGATGTCTCCTGAGCATCGAGCAGTGTCCGCATGAAAGAATCGCCTCGTCTCCGGGCGAAGTACAGCTTGGTCGTGAAAGCCATGCGCAGGGCTCGAACGCTCGGGCCTACTGGTGAAGTGAGCCAGGCCTCGAAGCGGCGTCTTCCCGTCGGTGTGAGTTGGAAACGGCGTCTATCGGGACGTTTCTCCTGCGGCTCCACCTTGCCCTGGATCTCGCCCCGCATCTCAAGACGCTTGAGGATTCCATAGGTTTGGCTGAGGCTAACACGCCAGATATGGCGAAGATCCACCCGGACGCGCTCATGGAGCTCGTAACCATAGCTGGCCCCCTGTTCCAGGAGGCCCAGGAAGAGGTATTCCGGGGAAAGATCTCCTTGGGGAGGAGAGGCTGAAGACATACTCACTCAGTGAGTATATGATGGATCGCGAAAATGTCAACAGCCCGCGGACTTGGAAGGACTGCTATCTGTGCAAATCATGGGATTGCACTCGGAACGCGTGAGGATCACCGGTCAACCTTGCATAGCTTCGACTGGGCAGGTATCTGGCCCGCCCCCATATCGGCGATTCGGCCGTGTGGAATGGTGCAGTTCAAAGGGCCATGGGGGCCGGCCACGACATGTAACCAAAGGATGGCGCATGAGATGGCTAGGGCTCAAGCCCTTGCAGGTGACAGATATCGTTCATGGTCACGATTACAAAATCGTCCCCGCGAGTTTCCAGCACGTTGATGGCGCAGGTGTCCTGGCTCAGGTGCCAGAAGCGCTCGTTCCCAAGACCCAAAGCAGCGAGTAGTATCACGCGGTTGAGCACCGTGTGGCCCACGACGGTTATTGTCTGCCTCGGGTGATTGGCGCCCAGGTTCCGGATGGCCTCCATCGCCCGCCTTCGAAGGTCCGCCAGGCTTTCGCCGCCCGGGATTCGCACTTCGTGCGGCGCCTCGAACCACAATCTAAGCTCTTCCGGCCAGCGCTCCTCCACCTGCTGCTGGGTGAGCCCTTGCCAGGCGCCATAGTCGATATCGATCAGCGCTTCGACCGGCTGGACAACAAGCCCGAAGGGTCTCGCCACAGCCTTGGCGGTCTCCACAGCACGCATCAGCGGGCTGCTATATACGGCGACGACCGGCCATTTCTGGGCTACGCGGGCAGCAGTGGCCTCGGCCTGCACACGGCCCACCTCGTCAAGCGGGATATCCGCCCGCCCTCGGAAGCGCTCTTCGCGATTCCAGGCTGTCTGGCCATGGCGGATCAGCACGATGCGCGTCATGCAGCACCTCTCACTCGGTGTGCCTGATCATATGCCGGGCGCGGCCTTGATGCCAGATCTTATTGCGAATACGCAGGAGCTTCCTGCTGCTGAAAGGGTGACATCCATCTACCAACTTTACACCCAGGCGGTTGGAGTTGCGGCATACCATAGCATCGGTGCGGGAGTTTCTATGATGGGCCATATCCTACCGGGAGAGAGCGAGAAGCGGAAGGATTTCATGACCTAATCCATGCGCGGGCCTTAGGACTCGCTTTGCCGCCGGGATGGTGGGCGCTCCCATCTCGGCGTGGTCCGCCCCCTCCACCAACCAGAGCTGCTTGGGCGCCCAAGCGGGGGCAAGTCTCGGGCTTGATTTTGCTCATCTTGCAGCCCTTGCAGGAGCAATACAGGCCGCGGCACAATCTTTGAGACCACATCCAGCGCTGGACTCCCTCCGAGAACAGCCCTGCTCTGCCTCGGAGCGATGCGGCGTCATCGCGAGCAAGGGACGATTGAAGAGCGGCGGTCAGTTGGTCTCCCGAGCCGTCTTCACCACTGGACGGGGAGCTTTCTAGGCCATTCAGGGGGAATGACCCCAAAGGTCAGCCGCCGGCGATGGGTGGAAACAGCGCCACACGGTCGCCATCCTGCAGCAGGCAGCCGTCCTCCCGCTGCAGGCCGTTGACAAAGGCGACCTTCACCTCTGTTTCGGGAATGCCCAGTTCTCGCACCAAGTCTCCCAGGGTGGCGCCGTTGGGCAACTCAAGCGTGACCGCAGAGCCCAGGTTGACATCCGGCAGATACTTGCGCAGCATGGCGTATGCGCGCACATCAACTCGCGTCATTCTCTATTTTGACAAAGTACCATTTGTAGAGCAATTGCATATCGTCGGGGAAAACTGCCAGGCGATCCCCGTCATGGACAATCCGGGAGAGGCCCGAATACTGCCAGTTCAGGAAGATATTGCTTCCCACTTCCTCGAGGGGTATCCCAAGGCGCTGCAGAACATCGCGGATGGTGTCCCCCTCCTCCACAGCAGCCTGTACGACGGATTGCCCGGTGGGGTCCTGGTTCTCGGCAAAGCGCCGCAATTTTCCATAGAGATGAATTTCAAGCATAGTCGGCGAGCTAAATTGGGAGAATGGGCCCGCAAGGGGCCCATTCCCAACACGATCACGAGCTTTGGTGGTTAGAAATCCCAGACACTGTCCAATGCTTCGTCGGGAACATCCCACACATTGTTGTGGGGCGGCAGCGGTTCGTAGCGCATAAACTCCGGCGGTCGATCGTCATGCTTGGTAAAGCCAGCTGCCTGGTTGAAAGCCCGTTCCTTCTTCAGGATCTCCTTGCCGATTCGGGTGGCGTCTTCGGCAGTCCACTCCTGTCCCAAGACCGCGGCGCAGGACTCCACCATGCCTTCGAAGCCTCGTTCGATGTCCAGGATGGCGAAAGCGATGAAGAGGCAATAGCCCGAGGAGTCAATAAAGGCCGTGGCGATCTGGAAGTTGCGGGAGAGCTCGGCCTTGCCCTCGGGCGAGAGCGGATCGGCTTTGCCTCCCACGGAGAGGATCTCGGGCGCGATGGTATAGCCGCTAGTGTGGTCGGCGCCCATGGTGCTGGTCATGTAGGTTACGCCAATGCCCTTGACGGCGCGTGGCTCGTAGGCCGGCATGGCCTGGCCCTTCACGACCGGCACACGTACAACGCCCAAGGCCTTGCCCGTAAAGGCCGCACCCTGACCAAGGATACGTCCGAGCGGAGTGCCCTTGGCGATTTCATGCATCAACTCGATAGCCTTCTGCCCATCGCCGAACTCTGCCAGGCCTCCTTCCATGGCTACCGCCAGGGTGACGCCGGCCTCGATGGTGTCCAGCCCGTAGTCGTTGCACAGGCGGATCAGCTCCCCCGTGATGTCCAAGTCATCAATTCCACAGTTGGCCCCCATAGACCACAACGACTCGTACTCCTGTACGGAGACAAGCTCCGTTCCGTCCTCGTTGGGCCAGACGTTGGAACACTGGATGACGCAGCCCGGGTGACAGGGATGTCCGACCTTGCCGGCACCATCGCGTTTTTCGACCCCTTCGTGGATGGCCTCACCCGATATCTTGCTGGCCTCTTCGAAGTGACCGCTGGAGAAGTTGCGAGTGGGAAGACCACCCGCTTCGTTCATGATATTGACCAGAACGGCGGTGCCATAAGCGTTGAGGGCGCCGTCCTTCTTGGTGACGTCATGGGTGCGCAGGGCCTCGGTGAGCTTCTTGATGCCAGCCTCGAAGCGTTCAGGGTCGGCGATCTCCACCCCGGGGGCGTCGGTGTCATCCACCACGATGAATTTCAGGCCCTTGCTACCCAGCACCGCCCCCAGCCCACCGCGGCCGGAATAGCGGCTCGGGCGCCTATCGATATCATTGAAGCACACCCCGGCCATGGCCATTCGCATCTCGCCGGCCACCCCGATGCCCATGATTGTGACCTTTTTCCCGAAACGCTCGAAAAGCTCCGGGTAGACTTCATACAGGCCCTTGCCGACGTATTCATCGGCCGGCAGGAGCTCGGCACCATCCTTATCCAGCTTCAGCATCCAGAACTTGCCCATCTCCTCAGGCTGGCCTTCGACGACGATGGCCTTGATTTGGAGCCGGGCCAGCTGCTGGCCGAAGGGTGTGCCAGCATTGGACTCCTTGATGGTGCCCGTGAGGGGCGACTTGGCACCTACTGAAATGCGCCCCGATGAAGGGGCCTTAGTCCCTGTGACAATGCCAGGGGCAATGACCACCTTGTTCTTCGGTCCCAGGGGATGACAGGTCGGCTCAACCTCATCGGCAATGATGGTGGAGGTCAACCCGCGTGCCCCTAGTTGCTGGTAATCCTTAGGAACCTCTTCGAATGTCGCCGTGAGGTCCTTCATGTTAATGCGCAGAATCCTGCTCATGCTTGGAAGCCTCCATGCAGTTGCTGTGCGCGCTCGAGTAGCGGAATTAAATGCATTAGGGTTCTCACGAGCAGTCAACCACCCCCTTCCCCTCGCATCCGGCAGGCTACCGGGTCTCCGGATTCCCAAAGGACAGACATGAAGCGGCCTGGGCTTCAGCTCATTCGTGCATTCACTAGGCCGCCTTTTATATTCAAATATATATCAAGGGCCGCGGGGATTCAAGGAGCACACTCACCGGCGTACAGCAGATCCATCTCGACTCTTGATCAGGTCTCGGGGCTGGCGTCTGCAGGGTGCCCAGCTCGCTCAGCATCGATGCCCAAACCTGCAGGCCGGCCAGGACATGTCCAAACATCGGTCACGCCTTATCCTCCGGAGCATCCTGCCCAGATCCTCGGCATTCGCATAGCACACTTCAGATGGCAGCGCGATGTTGCCTCAAGGCGCAGATGCAGATCAACTACCGGACCCCTCCAGCAGCGCCTGCTGAAAGAAGGCCACAATCGCATCCATCAGCGCTGTGATGGTGGGCGCGCCCATCTCGGCGTGGTCCGCCCCCTCCACCAGCCAGAGCTGCTTGGGCGCCTGAGCGGCCGAGAAGAGCTCTCGAGCCTGCTCCTGGCGGATGCGGGCATCTTCCAGCCCATGCAGCAAGAGCACCGGCCGCGGCGAGATGCGTGAGACCACGTCCAACGGTCGCACTTCCTCTCGCGAGTAGCCCCGTGTGACCTCGGATAGGCGCAGCGTCATCTCCAAGAGAGGGCGCGGGAAGATCGCCGGACAGTTGGTCTCCCAAACCGTTTCCACTGTTGGGAAGGGCGCCGCCGCTACGACGGCGCCGATGCGCGGATTTCGTGCGGCGCTGAGCAGGACCGACACCGCCCCCGCCGAGTGGCCGATCGCGCCGATATGGGATATCCCCTTGTCCTCGGCCAGATAGCTCACCGCCGCGTCCACATCCCGGCTCTCCCTCGCGCCGTAGGTAAAGCCGGAGCGGTTCCCCTGGCTGGAACCGTGGCCGCGATAGCTGAAGAGCAGGACCTGATAGCCGGCCTCATGCAGCGGCCGCACCAGCGCCAGGCCGGAGCGTTGATCGCGCCTGGTCGCCGGCGCGTATAGGATGGCCGGGGCCTGAGGGTCGGCCTGCGGGAAGAACCAGCCCTGTAGCAGGGCACCGTCCTCGGCGGCGAAGCTGACCTCCTCAAAAGCCTGCCCCAATCGTCGCACTTCCTGCGCCGCGCGTCGCCCGAACGTGGGCGCTTTGGTGGCCACCCATTCGCCCAACAGGGGACCGCCGACGGTGAGCAGGCTGAGTCCCAATGCCAAGCCGGAAAGACTTTTGACAACATGAAAAGGCATGACGCTCCTAAGCATATGGCGTTGCATGAACGAAGCCAATGGGAAATATGTGTGGGGAAAGATCGTCCAGGCACCGACAAGAAATTTGCCCCGCGGGCGCCTGCCCGCCAGGGCAACCGATAGGAGTATACCAGCCACTCGCCGCACCCAGCAAGGGTGGCGAGCGCAACTCTCATCGCATGCTCATCTGGGCCGTGCCTGGCATTTCAGAAGAGGGATGGGCTCACTCCGGCCGCCGGTGGGCCCAGCTCTCCCAATCCTGGATATCGCGGTCGAGCAACCCCCGGCGCGCCAACACCTCCCAGCGCTCCCTCCCGGGGGGCAAGGGTTCGCGGTTGGCTTCCAGCCGCTTGATGACCGTCAAGACCAGCATCGCCACCGTGGCCCAGACCACCTCCCTCGGCTGACGGGTGAAATGCGCCCACGCCGGCAATGTGACCAGGCCGGAAAGTGTGATGGCGGCGTTCTTGCCGAAGAGATAGCCCATGGCGGTCATGAACAAGACCCAGAGGAAGCCCAGCGGGAAGACCAGCAGCAGCACGCCGAGACTGGCGCCCAGGCCGCGACCGCCGTGGAAGCGCAGGTACAACGGCCAATCATGCCCGATGATCGCAGCCACCCCCGCCGCCAAGGAGACGCCGAGCCCGAGCTCGAGCCGCATGCCCATCCAATAGGCGAATCCTGCCTTGGCCATATCGAGAATGCCGACGACCACGACAGCCGGCTTGGAGACGTTCTCGTAGACATTCGACCCGCCTACGTTGCGGGTGCCATGGCGGCGGATATCGATCCCCCGGATGACCTTGCCGGCCACGTAGGCAAAGGGGATCGATCCAAGCAAGTAGCTGCAGAGAATCCAGAGGAAGGCGATAAGCACGCTCAAACCGAGGGCCTCCGATCGTTCTGGCCACTTCGCGGGGGAGGGCGGGGATCAGCTTCAGGCTGGCTGGAGCGGCGTTGCCTCTGTGTAGAACGCCACGCCCAGGACGCCAGGACCGCCATGCGCCCCCAGAACCGGTGTGAGGCCGGTGATGTAGGCATCCACACAGGCGAAGCGCGCCAGGATATCCCTGCGCAATCGCTCTGCCCTTTCGCGCGCATCGGCATGCAGCACGGCCACATGCACCGGCGCCTCGCCCACCCGCGCCGCCATCTCTTCCAGCAGCGCCGCCACGCCCTTCGCACGCCGTCTCGCCAGGCCCAGCAGCCGAAGCTGGCCGGCGCGCAATGAGATCAGGACCCGCGTCTCAAGCGCCGGACGGATAAAATTGGCCACCATCTTGAAGCGCCCACCCCGCACGAGATACTCGAGCGTGTCCAGCAGCGCCAGCACGTGGATGCGCGGCAGCAGCCGCTCGACCGTGCCTGCAAGTTCATTCAGATCCAGGCCTTGGGCAGCCAGCCGCGCCGCCTCCAGCACGGCGAACCCCTGCCCCATGCTGGCCGAGCCCGAATCCAGGATCCGGATCGGCATGGTTGTCAGGTGGCTTGCGGCAGCCTTGGCCGAGCTGATCGTGCCGCTCAGGCGAGCCGGCAGGTGGATCGAAAAGATCCCTCTGGCCCTCTCGGCCAGTGCGCGATAGACCTCCAGGAACTCTCCCACCGAAGGCTGGGAGGTGGAGGGTCGTCCCTCCCCGCGGCGCATTTGAGCATAGAACGTTTCGGCCGAGATCTCCACCTCGTCCCGCAGCATCCGCCCGGCCATGCGCAGCCAAAGCGGCACCACCGTGATATCGTAGCGCCGCCTCAACTGCTCGGGCAGGTTGGCGGCCGAATCGGTGACGATGGCGATGCCGCCCATCAGGCACCTCCCTCGACCTGGCTTTCCTCCTCGACGTAGAACGCCAGGCCGAGCAGCCCCGGCCCGGCCATGCTGCCCATCACCGGCGTGAACTCTGCGACATGCAGTTCGGCGCAGTCGAATCTCGCCTCTACCTTCGCTCGCAGCGCCTCCGCCTCCTCGGGTGCGTCGGCGTGCATGACGGCGATATGCACCGGCCGGCCTCGCGCATGCTCCGCCACCGTGTTGAGCATCTTGCGAATGGCCTTGCGCTTGGTTCGCGGCCGCGCCAGAAGATCCACCTGATGCTCGCGCAGATACAGAATGGGCTTGATTTTCAGGGCATCGGCCGCCAGCGTGACCTTGTGGTTCACGCGGCCGCTGCGGGCGAGGTATTGTAGTGTATCGAGCACGGCCAACACGAACGTCCGCCGGCCCACCCGCTCTGCCGCCTGCGCCGCCTCCTCCAGATCCGCCCCTTCCCGGGCAGCTCGCACGGCTGCCAGGACGGCAAACCCCTGCCCCATGGCGGCCGTGCCGCTGTCGACCACCCGGATGGGCACCACCGGCTCCGCCGCCCGCGCCGCTACCCGCGCCGCCTCGCAGGTTGCGCTCAATTCGGAAGACACATGCACGGAGATGACGCCATCCGCCTCCTTGCTCAAGCGTGTATAGAGCTGTATGAAGTCACCAACCGTGGGGGCAGAGCTCTTGGGCATCGTCGCCGCCTCGCGCAAGCGGCGGTAGACCTCCGAGGGGCTGAGATCCTCACCATCGCGGTAAGTCTGCCCATCCCAATAAATCAGGATGGGCACGGTGTGTATGCCTAGCTCTTCCGATAGATGCTTGGGGAGGGCGGCGACGGAATCGGTGACAACTGCAATTCTCTTCATGCTCCTCCTCAACCCTATGCCTGGGAGTTCACATTCCTGGAAGAGGCGGCAGCGCTTTCCGTCAACAGTGTATCAAAAGAACTCTCGCACGAGCCTGACATCTGGCTGCCGGCTGCATATCGCGGTCATATGCACAACCGGCCGGCCTGCTCATCTGGCCGCACACCCCCTCCTTCTAATATATGCAACACGCACGCGGCCCGGAGGGCGCGGAGGCGGCCCCGTCTTAACCGCCCACGCCGAGGAGTCTGGATTGCAGGCGCGCAATCCAGTGACGCCACCGGGTGGGCCTGAGCTCCGGCCAGGCCTCCAACTGCGCGACTGCCTGTGCGTAGCCGCGTTTGATCAACGCCTCTGTCTGGCTGAAATCCCAGGTCGAAACTGGCCTCTCGCCTTGCAGGACCAGGCGATGGACCGGCACGCCCCGGGCCGCGGCCAGCGCGATTTCCAATTCGATCTGCCGGCATTCAACGGCGTAGGCCAAGGTGCGAAGGAAAGGCCCGAAACCATAGGTTTCCAGGCCCGTGGGTCGTGGCTCGGCGATGTCCAGGGCGATGATGCGCCGGGCACCCATCCGCAGCGCGGGCTCGATCGGCAGATTGCTCAGCACGCCGCCGTCCATGAGCGTGCGGCCCTCGATATCCATGGGGTGAACCCAGGGGGGCAGTGCGGTCGATGCCAGCAACCCCTCGAGCACGGATTGATCCCGCTCGATGCCGTAGAGTACCACGCCCGGCTCGCGCAAGTCGGCCGCCACCTGGATCAGGCGCGGCCCGCGCAGGTCCCGGAAACGCAGCTCTGGAGTGAGGCCCAGAGCGATGAAGAACTCGCGCATGCGGTGGCCGACATGGATGCCGGTGCGATGAAACATCAGGCGCACCGTCAGCCAGAGGTAGTTTGCAGGGAGCAACTCGGCTTCGGCCGCCGCAAACCAGTTTGCCTCCAGCTCATCCAGAGCCTCCTCCGTGAACCCCCGCACGGCCAGAAAGGTGGCGTTCACCGCCCCGGCGGAGGTCCCTACGAGCAAGTCTGGCCGCAGGCCCGCTTCTAGCAGCGCTCGCAGCGCACCGACCTGCAGCGCGCCGCGCCCGCCGCCGCCGCCCAAAGCAAATGCGAGCCCGCCTCGGTCCCTCATCATGTCCTCCCATTTCCCATGCGCGCAGGCTCTCTCAGGCCGCGATCACGGATAGAATGCAATCATACCGCTTTGCGTGTGAGCCGCCAGTCCCTCACCACGCGGTGCCATTCGCCTTCGAGGCGCGGTGGCGATCCCCATCGTTTCAGTTCCAATTGCCGAAGATCAGGCTTGCTTTTCACGGCGCAGGCCATTGCCGTGTGACCTGCCGCCGCATGCACAGCATTGCTGCGTCAGTTGCGCGCCGAGCGAGAAAAGCGCCTCAAGTAGAACTTGGCGCCGTCGTACTCTGTTTCAACGAGCCGACCTTCCTCGATCAAACGTCGGACAAGGGACCAATCGGCACCAGCTCGCGAGATGAAGGAGCGCACCGATTCCTCCCGCATGGGGTGGACCGCGGTGATACCCAGCAGGTCGACCTCGGCATCGCCTGTCGACGCGAATGCATCCCCCTCGTAGCCGGTCAGGAGCTCCACGGCCTCGATCTCCTGCCGGAGGATCTGGTAAGCCTGGTTCAGCGTATCCTCATCAGGCGCTTGCACCCAGCTCTCCGCAGGCGGCCTGGTGGGAACCGCCAGGTAAGCCCGCGCCGCCCCCAAGCGAGCCAGGAAGGCAGCCAGATCGACGAGGTTCTCACAACGGTCGTTCAGCTCGCGAACAAGCATGGTCTCCGTGACCAGCTCCCCGTCGAATGCGCGCGCGAAGGTGAGCATGCCCTCGAGGATCGAATCGAGGCGAAGCGCCCCATGGGGCCTGTCAACCCTGTGCCAGACCTCCTCCTCCACGGAGTCGACCTTCAGCGAGACCCAATCGGCCTGCATGAGCTCCGTCCGGACGTCCTGCCGCCAGATCAATGAACCATTCGTGATGACCGCCACCTTGATCCCGAGAGGCTTGAGTCGCGCGATCGCCTGGCCCAGGTGGATGTCCAGCGTAGGTTCTCCGTCGGGGACGAAGGTCAAGTAATCGACCGATACGCCCTTCTCCGAGAGCCTGGCGAGACGCTCGCGCACAGCGTCTTCGATCTCCGCCGGGTCGTGGAATCCTTTCCGCTCGATTCGCATCTCGAGCGTGCGACCTACTTGGCAGTAGACGCATGAATAGGTGCAGATCTTGGCAGGGATGTGATTGATGCCCAGGCTCCTCCCCAGCCTCCTGGAGGGAACCGGGCCAAAGGTGAGCATCAGGTTTCTCCCTCGAGTTCACGCAGAATTTCATTCAGGGCTTCGGCTCCGATATAGCCTCGGACCTCGATCTCCTGCCGCGTCACCCCCTCCACTTTCCCCACCGCCTCCCGGATGGAGAGCGCCAGCGGGATGGCAATCGGGCACAAGGGAGAGGAGGGGCGGAACCCGTACCGCACGACGCCCCCATCATCCACACTCAGATCCTCCACCAATCGCATGTGAATCACATCGGCGCCCGTCTCTGGATCGATTACCTGCCTCAGGCGTTCAAGGATCGCCTCCCGCAACCCCTCTTGGCCCGTCATCACCGCCTCCTATGCAAAGAGCCCTTCCCGGATGCGGGACCATGCCCCCCGTATCGCCTCTGTGACGGGCCCGCGCCCGTTCGATGTCACCGGCTCTCCCCGAACCATGGCCTTTGTCACATCCACGTCGTAGGGGATTTCGCCGACAAGCGGTACCTTGCGCTCGCGGCAATAGGCAGTGATCTCCTGGGCGCGGGAGAGGTTCAGGTCCGCCTTGTTGATAATGACCAATGAGGGGAGCCCAAAATGATCGGTTGTGGCCATGATCCGTTCCAGGTCGTGCACGCCTGAAATGGTAGGCTCCACGACGTGCAGAGCCATATCGGCACCCGCGCTGGCGGAGATCACTGGACATCCGATCCCGGGTGGTCCATCCACCAGCAGGAGGTCGGCGCCCCGGTCGAGGGCCAGCAGGCGCGCCTGTTGCTTGATCAACGTGACGAGCTTTCCCGAGTTCTCCTGCCCGGCGAAGAGATGCGCGTGGAAAAGAGGCCCGAAGCGGGTATCAGAACGAAACCAGAGGCCTGCAAGCTGGTCCTCCATGCGAATGGCCTCTTGCGGGCACTGATAGAAGCAGGCCGCACACCCCTCGCATGCCAGGGGATCCACCATGAAGGAGGACTCAGGGCCCTGGCTCTCCAGGATGGCCTCGAAACGGCAGACCTGCTTGCAAATCCCGCAGGCCGAGCATAGGGCAGGGTCTATCACGGCGACCTGCCCGCTCCAGAATTCGTGTCGCTCTCGCTCCTCGGGGGCCAGCACCAGCTCCAGATTGGCCGCATCGACGTCAGCATCTGCCAGGACGACGGCGCTCTCCTGCGATGCGATCTGTGCGAAGGCCGCCGCGAGGGTGGTCTTGCCTGTACCACCCTTTCCACTAAGCACAACCAACTGCTTCATACTCTACGGTCTCCAGCTTTCGATATCGTTGTCCATGTCTCATCTCTCCGGTAGGCGAGCACCTTGGGCATTCCTGTCGCTCATAGTCACGTCCCCTCCCCCACCTTTCGCTGCACGCGCTGCTCCACGATCTCTAGGATTTGCCCATACAGGACCCGCAGTTTTTCCCGCCATGAAGGAAGAACCTCGATCAGTGGGAGTCCTTCTGAGTAGGCCTCGGCAATCCGGCGGTCCAGCGGGATGCGCATCAGGATGGGTATCTCCTCCGCCTTGCAGAACGCCTCGACGCCTTGGTCCCCGATCCCGTCCCGATTGATCACGACGCCAACAGGAAGGCCCAGCTCCCCACGAGCCACATCCACCGCCAATCGCAGATCATGCAGGCCGAAAGGAGTGGGCTCTGTGACCATGAGGACGAAATCGGCACCGCGCATGGTTTCTACGACTGGACAAGCGTTGCCTGGAGGCGCATCTAGGATATGGACCCGATCCTGAGTAGAAGCCTTCTCGGATGTCGGGGGGCGGGGGGGAAGAACCCACCGCTTCAGCGCCCGGATAATGGGAACGGCCATGGGCTCACCGACGTTCAGGCGCCCCTGCGCAAAGTCGATCCCCGAAGCCACACCGCGCTCCATGACACCCATCACATTCAGCACCTCACGAATGGCTCCCTGAGGGCAATTCAATGTGCAACTACCGCAGCCATGGCAGAGCTCCGGGAAGACCAGCACCCGCTCCGCCACGACTGCGATGGCGTTGTACTGGCACACGCGAGCGCATTCGCCGCAATAGTTGCATTTGGCCGCGTCGATCTCAGGAATGAGTTGGCCGACCTCCTCCCTCTCCAGGATTTCGGGTCGTAGGAAGAGAGCTGCATTGGGCTCCTCGACATCGCAGTCGACCACCATCGGCGCCGGCCCCTCCCCTCCTGCCAGGCTCAGCGCCAGGCTGACTGCGATGGTCGTCTTTCCCGTCCCGCCTTTTCCGCTCGCCACCGCAAGGATCAACCTACCACCTCCTTATGCGGCTCCAGGCATGGCCTGAGCGCGCCTCTATCTCCGACCACGGCATCACCCCAACCGACCTCGATATCCATGGCAGCAAACCAATAATGCGCAATCCAATGCATCATGATCTCCTGAAAGCGGTGCTGCTCACTATGCCCATATCAGGTGAAGCTTGCCACCTATGAAACAGCCGGAGCTTGTCCGGCTGCTCAATCCCTGGCTCGCATCATCTGCGTGCCGCACTTCGGGCATTTCAATTGGTAGCAGGGCTTCCCAGGCGCGTGCGACTCTCTATGACCGCAATTGGGGCATTCGCACTCACCGCCGGGACCGGCGGCAAAGGGCCCTCCCATCCTTCCCGGCCCGCGCCCACGGCCTGCACCACCACCTGCGCCTCTGCCTTGTCCTTTCAC
>Ga0190360_1000139_pt1 | contig 40026 bp, 37 predicted proteins | sample 48721834_MG_FD_161271 | JGI IMG/M metagenome (GOLD analysis project Ga0190360, IMG submission 161271) | Hydrothermal vent microbial mat bacterial communities from Southern Trench, Guaymas Basin, Mexico - 4872-18-3-4_MG | ecosystem: Environmental > Aquatic > Marine > Hydrothermal vents >...
CACACTGGTCGGGGTGATGGCCGACTGTTTGGGATTATTATGGGCCCTGAGGCTTGAGACACTTTGTCTCTTGGTGGCAGCGCTTTTGGCCCTCGGGCTTCCCATGGTCACAAGGCCTCAGATGGCCAAGCGATAGGGTTTCAATGCCAGGGATGTCAAAGGAGGATCGGCCAAAGAGAGAAGCCATGAACCCCATTAATTTCATCATCACGAGCATGGAGGATGAGTCATGGAAGTGCGTATAGGTCTAGTTGCCCCATACGAAGGCATGATGGCCATAGCTAATGAACTTGCGAAGAGGAGAGGCGTTGCTTTGTTGGCCCGCACGGCTCTCCTGGAGGATGCAGCGGAGGCAGCCCGTGATATGGAGTCTCAGGGAGTGGACGTCGTCATAGTGAGAGAGGGCACTGAAGTGTGTTTGCGGGGTGCGCTAAAGATCCCAATCGTTCCGATAAGGATGTCTGGTATGGATATATTGCGTGCGGTCTTAAAGGCGCGAGAGATTTCAAAAAAAGTCGCCCTTGCTCAGTTCCCTCGCATGCATCGTGATATCGACGTCATACGGAAGGCCACAGGGTGTGACCTTACGATTTTCGAGTTTGTAAGAAAAGAAGAAGCGAGGCACAAGATAGAGGATCTGCGAGGCAAGATCGGGGTTCTCGTGGGTGGAGGATTGACAGCTAAAATGGCCGAGGCTTTGGGAATTAAATCTGTCCTGATCGAAACGAGTGCCCACTGGATCTCCGATGCAGTAGATCTAGCTTGTGATATTGCAATAGCTAGATGGGAGGAGAGGAGCAAGAGAGAACAGATAGCCACCATAATCGATTTGGTTCCAAGCGGAATCCTGGCAGTCGATGAGCAGCGCAAGTTCTCTGTGTGCAATAAAGCAGCAGAAAGGATCCTTGGCACTAGTCGGGACAAATTGCTCGGCAATAAGGATGACCGGATCTTGAAAAAGGTCGGCTTAGCAGAAGCTCTGCGGCAACGCGAAACAGTTCAAAAGCCAGTTTTAGCCCGCAGAGGCAGTTTCTTTTGCCAGTCAGTACCAATCGTGATCGCTGAAAGAGTTTGTGGAGGAGTTGCAGTTTTGGATTCAACAGCACGTATTGAAAGTATGGAAAGGACGATCAGGGTGAAACGCCACTTAGAGACGGACAAACCCAAATACACCTTTAATGATATCCTCTATGCGTCATCCATAATGGCAGAAGTTGTGAAAGCAGCGAAAAAGATGGCAGCGACAGACTTCAACATTCTAATTACAGGGGAAACAGGAACGGGAAAGGAACTCTTTGCACACAGCATCGCCAACTATAGTCTCCGGAGAAATGGTCCCTTCGTTGCAATAAATTGCGCCGCAATCCCCCCTACACTGCTTGAAGCAGAACTCTTTGGCTATGAAGAGGGGGCTTTCACCGGAGCGAAGAGGGGAGGGAAGATAGGATATTTTGAACTAGCACATAGTGGAACTATCTTTCTCGATGAAGTTGGTGCTTTGCCGCTTGAGCTTCAAACAAGGCTCCTCCGAGTCATTCAAGAGAAAGAGGTTATACGGGTGGGAGGGCGCTCCATAATACCCATTGATGTGAGAATAATTGCTGCTACGAACGCTCCCTTACTAGATATGGTATCCCGAGGTACCTTTCGAGAAGATCTCTACTACCGTTTAGCAGTTCTCCGTTTGCATCTGCCTCCCTTACGTGAGCGAAAGGATGATATACCTGTTATTGCAAGACATGTGCTTAAGCAATATGGAGTTGATAAAAAGGCTATGGAGGCTGTTCTTTCTGCACTAGAGTACTTCACAGACTACGCGTGGAGAGGAAATGTTCGCGAATTGGTAAATGTATTAGCTCAATTAGTTGCACTTTTGCCTCAAGGTAAAGTGATAAAGACGTCAGAAGTTGGCCACATTCTTCGTAGGTTACTATGTGATCGAGGTCCAACAATACATAAACTTGGCGACAAAGATGAGCACGAATTTCTTGACGGAACTGATCAGATCCGGAGCTTAGCCACTGTATTTAAAGACATAGAGGAACGCGTGCTAAAGGAACTTCTAAGGGAAAAAGGCTTGAGCAAGGTTCAAATTGCCCGCCTGCTCGGCATCAGTCGGACGACCTTGTGGCGTAGACGTAAGAAATGGCAAGGCCCTGGAGATGAGACGTCTGTCGAAGGTCCTTCGGGTTCCTGAGGCATGTGTGAGGAAACGGGAGGTGGCGTGTCCTTGAGTCCGTGATTCTATTTCTCGACCCGAGGTCACCCCTCTACCTCAATTCGAGGTGGGGCAGTTCCCCGGCGTTTCGATAAGAAACATTGGTTTCGTTTTGAAACTTAAAATATCGTCTTGTTTACGACCCAAATCACTTTTCTCCTTTTTCTTCGGCTTATTGTTGCTTTTAATTGCTGCTGGCACAGCAATTGCTGGTTAAGATAAAGGGCAGTTCGGATATTTGGCCCCTGCCAATCTGAGGACAAGGAGGGTCAAGATGGATAAGTTACGTAACTTATTTGTGGCTTTGCTGGTCGTAGTTTTAATCTTTGGATTCCTTTCTTTGAATGGAGCAGTTCATGCTAAGGTCAAGAGATTGATTATAGGAACTGCTGGACAAGGAGGTACTTGGTACGTAATAGGCAGTGGAATTGCGAATCTCGTCACCAAGTATAATCCTGATATAAAAATGACGGCTTCATCGACGCGAGGCACCATAGAAAACATGAGGTTGGTCGCTACCAAACGCCTCGATATCGGGATGACTCAGCCTCCTGCTGATTACTACGCGTATAAAGGGATGGACCTCTTTAAGGGGCAATCGTATCCATTTTTGCGCTTTATCTGTGGAGGCCACTATAGCGTTCAGCATGTGGTAGTCCCGTATAATTCCCCCATTAAGACGATCGCTGATCTGAAGGGAAAGCGTGTAGCAATAGGTGTACCTGGGAGCGGTGTGCGACATATCTGTGGACGCGCCGATCTATGGGTCGGAGGACTCGATCTTGACGACATCAAGGTAGTTTCTTTGAATCAGGCTCAAGGAGCCCAGGCCCTGCGTGAGGGTTCTGTGGATGCGGCTGTATTTTCAGGGGGTCTTCCCAATCCTGGTCTTATGAATTTGGCAATGTTGATGAAGGTGAGGACGCTCCCTATTACTAAGGAAGAGGTTGAGAAATTGAAGGCAAAGTACCCATACGTTGCTCCTGCAGTCAAGCCAGTCGTTATCCCTCCAAATACTTATCGAAGTCAAAGCGAGCCAGTGCCAACCATGGGTATGATAACAGCCTTCACGGCAAGAGCAGACCTTCCAGAGGAGATAGTTTATAAATTCATCTCCACGATTTTCGAACACCGAGAGGAACTGGCCAAGATCCATCCCGCTGGTAAAGAATATACGTTGGAGACGCTTGCCAGCGGCTGCGTTATTCCTCCTCATCCCGGGGCCCTGCGTTTCTTCAAAGAACACCACGTTGAAGTACGACCAGTTATTGAGTGAGATGTGGCGAAAGGCGGTGCGCGGTTGGGAGAGAAAAGTTGGGAGAAAATTTTAGCCGTTAAATAACATCAGTCTCCCAACCGCGCGCCGAATCATTGCCTCTACCCAAGTAACAGACCTTTATAGCAAAGACCTTTATTTTGACGAGGTGTGCGTTTGAAAGAAGGGGATGTGTCTCAGAAAATACGCGGGATTGCTGCCTTTTGTGTGTCGGTTTTCTTGGCTCTGTTTCATCTTTACAACGGGGGATATCGCCCTATCACCGCTGACGTACTCCGTAGTGTTCACGTAGGATGCGGATTGGCCATAATCTTCCTGAGCCGCCCTGCTGCGAGGAAACCTTGGCCCGCGTTCTTTTTGGATGCACTCCTTGTCGCCTTGTCGCTGGGGTGGGCAGCCTATTTTGCCCTTTCCCTAGACGTACTGCCTTTGCGTACTGGCAATCCGATTCTTTCAGACATCGTGGTCGCGAGTCTTGCGCTGATCGTGTTGTTTGAAGCAGCTCGGCGTCTCTTTGGTTTCGTGTTGCCAGGTATCGCGACCGCCTTTTTACTTTACGGCTTGCTGGGCAAGTACGTACCAGGACCCTTAAGTTTGCGGAGTATTGATTATCCATGGTTGATTACCCATTGCATGCTTTCTACAGAGGGCGTGTTTGGAATTCCTATAGGTGTTAGTGCGGCTTATGTGTTCCTCTTTATCCTCTTCGCCGCAGCCTTGGAAGGAACTGGAGGAGGAAGCTATTTTATGCGGCTCGCTCAAGCTGTAATGGGTAAATTTCGGGGAGGACCGGCAAAGGTCGCCGTTGTTGCCAGTGCCTGTATGGGGACTATTAGTGGAAGTGCCGTGGCCAACGTTGCCGGTACGGGAGCGATCACAATTCCCTTAATGAAGAGAGTCGGCTATGAGCCTCGGATGGCTGCTGCGATAGAAGCTGTGGCATCGAGTGGTGGCCTCATTATGCCTCCCATCATGGGGGCTGCAGCATTCATCATGTCAGAGCTCCTCGGCATTCCATATTCACGGATTATCATTTACGCAGCATTGCCGGCCCTACTTTATTATTTGGCGGTCTTTGCAGCCGTCGATTTTAGGGCGGGACTTTTAGGGTTAAAGGGACTACCCTCAAGCGAGTTGCCCCATTTAAGGAAGACTCTTACACAGGGTTTTCGTTACCTTGTCCCCCTCGTAGTGCTCGTAGTGTGTATCTTCATTACTACCCCTCAAAGGGCAGCCTTTTGGGGTTTTGCATCGTTGATAGCACTTTTTTTGTTAAGCGATGTCGTCCTCAAACGCAACCTTGCTAACTTCAAAGTCCTTGCGGTAGTGGTGGAAAATGGATGCCAACAAGCCATGCCGGTGATTGTCGCGTGTGCTATCGCTGGCGTTGTCGTGGGTGTTATATCGCTGACGGGCTTGGCTTTCATGCTAACGGGCGTTTTGCTTACGTTAGGCGGTAAGAGCCTGCTTATGGTGCTCGTCATAAGCATGATAACCTCGCTCGTCTTGGGGATGGGCCTTCCTATAACAGCCTGTTATGTAATATTGGCTGTTGTTGCGGGACCCGCTCTGGAACAGCTTGGCCTCAACCCAATAGCGGCTCACCTCTTCTTGATCTATTTTGGCGTTCTTTCAGGGATCACCCCCCCGATCGCATTGGCAGCGTACGTAGGAGCAGGGATAGCCGGGGAGGACCCAATGAAGGTGGCTGTTGAGGCTTGTAAGCTTGGAGTAGTGGCCTTCCTACTGCCGTACGCCTTTGTTTACAATCCCATACTCCTTCTTCAACACGTTAGTGTAACGAAACTTCTTTTCACCTTAACCGGCGCAAGTTTTGGCTGCGTGACTATTGCAGCAGCAGCGCAAGGTTTTGCGTTAGCAAAAGCCAACTGGGTCCAACGACTGTTCCTCTTAACATCATCTCTTTTGTTCTTTTCGTTTAACATAGTCAACTATATTTTAGGCTTTCTCTGTCTCGCAGTAGTATTGCTCTGGCAAATAAGGCAAAAAAAGCGCTCTTATCTTTAAGAATTTAATGATAAAAATAAAGAGCTTCCGCCACTTTAAATCCACAGTTCTAGCTGAGAGATAACAGGAGGAAATCATGAAGTACAGTCTAATACGAGTTGTCCACAACGATAAGTCAGTTGAGTTATTGTTAAACAGACCAGAAGCACTAAACGCTCTAAGCATTCCGATGCTTAAAGAACTCATAGCTGCTCTCTCTGGAGAAATCCAAAAGGCAAAGCAAGACATCTTAGTTTTGAAGGGAGAGGGAAGGGCCTTTTGTGCAGGGGCAGATGTTGAAGAGAGAAAGCGCGGGTTGTCGCTTGAGACCTATCTCACCGAAAGGGTTCTAACTTTGCAAGAGATCGCTTCATTTTTGAGGAATACGGAGAAACTAATCATAGCTGCACTGCACGGTTACGTAATTGGTGGTGGAGTAGTTTTGTCTTTGTTTGCTGACTTCAGAATAGCTACTGAAGATACAGTTTTTCGATTCCCAGAAGTTGATGTGGGAACGACTATTTTGTGCGGTGGATACAAGTTATTGGTTGAAGCCGTCGGACTAAGCAAGGCAAAAGAACTCCTTTTGTTGGGACACACTATCAACGCAGCTGAAGCAGAAAGGATAGGGTTAATACACAAAGTAGTTAAAGCGAAGCAATTAGAAAATACGGTTATCACCTATGTTAACGAGCTCGCTCGCAAGCCCTCCCTCACTAAACGTCTAATAAAACGAGCGATTGGGGCGGCAGCAGAAGATAGCTTCGATCAAATGCTCATGATGGAGATCGTAGATGCGATTAAGAATCATAAAATGATAATGGAGGAAAGGGAACGATGAAAAACACAAAAAGGCCAAAAGTCGTTACAGCTGAAGAGGCAGTAAAGGCAATACGCTCACACGATGATGTGGTTTTGGCGAACTTCTGTGCTGAGCCACGTTTATTGCCTATGGCCTTGATGGATCGCGCCCCAGAGCTACGAGGGGTTCGCGTTTTTCATTTGACGCCCTTTGGACCATTTCAAGAGAGATACCTCGAGCCTGGGATGGAAGAACACATAAGGTGCGCGACTGCATTTTGCGGCCGAAGGAAAAGCGTCAGAGCCTTAATAAGCCAAGGACGTGCGGACTTCTATCCACTTTCTTTTAGAAATTATTGTCGTTTATTAAAAGAGGGCGACTTCAAGAGCGACGTATTCATGTTGACGATATCTCCTCCAGATAAACATGGATACTGCAGTTTGGGCGTCTCCTGTGATTACGCATGGGCCGTACTTGAGCGACCAGCAAGAGTAGTTATAGCAGAAATGAATCCAAACATGCCGAGAACCCACGGAAGATCTTTTATTCACATTTCACAGATTGACTATGTAGTCGAAGTCGATCTCCCTCTATATGAATTGGAGCAATTCCCGATCACCCAACTGGAGGAGAAGATAGCAGCAAATGTAGCCCAGCTAATAGATGATGGCTCAACACTCCAAATAGGCTATGGAGCGGTGAGTGAGGCTGTAATAAGTTTGCTTAAGGATAAAGAAGATTTGGGTATCCATACCGAGATGGTTCCCGAAGGTGTAAGAGAGCTTGTGTCTTTAGGCGTAATAACTAATCAGAAGAAGAGCATCCATAAGGGAAAGATCGTATGCACCTTCCATGGAGGCACAAAAAAACTATACGACTGGCTGGATGACAATCCATTGATTGAAATGCAACCCGTAGACTACACTAATGACCCAAGGGTCATAGCCATGAACACTAAGATGGTAGCAATAAACGCTGCTTTGCAAGTTGATCTATTCGGTAATATATACGCGGATGTCTTTGGGATCCGTGATCAGTATACAGGTTCTGGAGGACAGTTGGATTTTGCTTTAGGATGTGCGATATCAGATGATGCTAAATTCATAACGGTACTGCCTTCCACAACCAATGACGGAGAGTTCTCAAGGGTTGTTGTTCATCCGAAGCTGACAGAAAATCCTCGTGCACCTCAAATGTCCCTTATCCCCCGCTATTTGGCAGACTATGTTGTCACAGAATTTGGCATAGCACATTTGCGGGGGAAAGAGGATAAGGAACGTGCCAGGGCCCTGATAGATATCGCTCATCCCAAGTTTAGGTCTGACTTGGAAGAGCAAGCCAGAAGGCTTGGGTTGCTGTAGCACGTCTCCATACGGGGGCACACAGCGATAGCTGCTCAGAGGGCGTGCGCTTTCACGAGACGGCTTGCGTCCGCCTTGACTTTTCCGCGTTTTTCCCTATAGCCTGAGGTCGTGCTTGAGGAGTTGTTGGAGGAGAAGGAGCTCGAGGGCATCCTTTTCTTTTCCCCGGAGAACTTACGTTACCTCAGCGGCTTCACCGGCGGAGAGGGGGTCCTGTTGGCCCTCAAGGGCAAAAGGGTGCTCCTTGTGGACTTCCGATACCTGGAGCAAGCCCAGGAGGAGGTCTCGGGTTCGGAGGTCCAGCGCCTCGAGGGGGGGATGAAGGGGGTGGCTCAGGCCCTGCGGCGCTTTGATCTCCGACGGGTGGGCCTTGAGGCCCAGGGACTTAGTCTCGCGGGATATGGGAGGCTGGCCGAGGAGGCCCAAGGGGTGGAGTTCGTCCCGCTGGATCGGGACCTCGAGGTCTTGAGGAGAAGGAAGGGGCCCGAGGAGGTGGAGAGGATCCGACGGGCGGTGGAGATGGCCGAGGGGGCCCTCAAGGAGGTGCTGGAGATGATAAGGCCGGGGGTGAAGGAATCGGAGGTGGCCCTTGAGCTCGAGTTCAGGATGCGGCGCCTGGGCTCAGAGGGGGTGGCCTTCGACCCCATAGTGGCATCGGGCCCGAGGAGCGCCCTTCCCCACGCCAAGCCCTCCCTTCGCGAGATAAGGGAGGGAGACGTGGTCATCGTCGACTTCGGGGCGCGCTTTGACGGCTACTGCAGCGACGAAACCCGTACCTTCTTCGTGGGGAGGCCTGAGGAGGAGTTGAGGAAGGTCTACCGTGTGGTGAAGGAGGCCCACGACCGCGCCCTCGAAGCGATCAAGCCCGGGGTCCCCCTCAAGGAGATAGACCGGAGGGCCAGGGACCACATCAAGGAGGCCGGCTACGGGGATTACTTCGGCCATGGCACCGGCCACGGCGTGGGGCTGGTCGTGCATGAGCCCCCCACGGTGAACGAGGAGGCCCAAGGGGAGGCCGAGGTGGGGATGGTCTTCACCGTGGAGCCGGGGATCTACCTGCCGGACAGGGGAGGGGTGAGGATAGAGGACTTGGTCCTGGTTACGGAGGGAGGGTGCCAAGTGCTGACCGGCGCCGACGAAGGGCCGGAGATCCTGTAAAGGAGGTCCGATATGACGGTCACTACCGCAGAGTTCCGCAAGGGGTTGAAGATCGAACTGGACGGGGAGCCCTTCGTGATCGTCGATTTTCTTCACGTGAAGCCCGGCAAGGGGGCGGCCTTCGTGAGGACGAAGCTGAAGAGCCTCGTGACGGGAAGCGTGCTGGAGCGGAACTTCAGGGCGGGGGAGCGGGTGGAGGTGCCTGACCTGGAGGAGAAGGAGATGCAGTTCCTCTACAGGGATGGTGAGGCCTTCCACTTCATGGACAACGAGACCTATGAGGAGTTCGTCCTCACCAAGGACCAGATGGGAGGAGTTGAGGACTTCCTCCCGGAGAACACAGACGTGAAGATCCTCTTCCACAAGGGTAGGCCCATAGGGGTGGAGCTACCCACCTTCGTGGAGCTCAAGATCGTCAAGACCTCCCCAGGGGTGAGAGGGGATACGGCCCAGGGGGGCAGCAAACCCGCCACCCTTGAGACGGGGGCGGTCATCCAGGTGCCCCTCTTCCTGGAGCAGGGGGACCTCATCAAGGTGGACACGCGCACAGGGGAGTACATCGAGAGGGTCAAGGGCTGAGTTCGAGGAGCGCAGCCCTCAGCGGGGCCCCGTCCATCCCCCTGAGCTTCAGCGGCAGGGCCACCAAGAAGTAGCGACCAGGGGGGACGTCCTCCAGGGTTAGGCCCTCGAGGATCACCACGTCCTCCTGCAGGAGCCGTTTGTGGACCGCGAAGTCAGGGGTGCCGAAGCGCTCTATGGAGATGTAGTCTATGCCCACCAACTTGACCTTGCGCTCAAGGAGAGCCTCGGCCCCCTCCATGCTCAGAAAGACGTAATCCCTCTGAAAGGTGCCCCGACGCATGAGGGGGGAGTTCCCCGTCTTGAAGAGGACCCTCTCCACCCCCGGGGTCAGGGACTGCACCTCCTGGGGACCTATCTCCTTCCCCTTCACCTCTAAGACCTCGGCCTCCCCTATGAGTCTGTCAAGCTCTATCTCGTCTGCCCCCGAACCACCGGCCAAAAAGTGCAGCGGTGCGTCCAAGTGACTGCCGGAGTGGGTCCCGAGGAGGAGTCGGTGCATGTTGCAGCCCGAGGACTCAAGGGTACACAGCGGCTCAGCCCGAAAGATCACATCCCCTGGGTAGTACGGGATCTCGTCCCCGAGGGTGGGCGAGAGGTCAAAGATCCTCTTGACCCTCATCCACGAAGCTCCACCACCTCCACATCGGACGGGAGTTCCAGTTGGAAGACGTCCTCGGGAAAGGCCGGGTTGACCTCGATGGCCGAATAGGAGGTAATGGTCACATCGCCGCTTTTCTCCACCACCTCAATCCTGACGGGGAGCCAAAGTCCCTCATCTATCCAGAGCCTTATCCGCCGAAACTGGTCGAACTGCCCCGAAGGGTTGAGGCCGACGATCACCTTGCCCTCCTTGGTCCCCTCTATCTCCCCCCTCTTGGAGACCTCCTCCAGGGGGTCCTGCAGGAACTGCAGCCAGCGGGCCAGGGCGGGGTCCTTGGACAGGTCCACCCGTTGAGCGACCCGCTCCTCCGGGAAGTAGATCAAGAGCTGCTGTCCTTCGAGCACCGTGATGCTCTCGTGGGGGGGAAAGATGTCCATGCGGAGTTTGTCAGGCCTCTTGATCCAGATGATCCCCTCCATGACTACGGGGGCAGAGTCCCCTGCTGTGTACTTCTCCTGCAGGAGGTGGGCCTTAAGGCCTTGGACCCTCTGCTGGGCGTCCTTGAGGTGGAGGACGACCTCCTCCAAGGTGAGGGCCTTGGCCTGCAAGGCGAAAGAGGGGAACACCAAGGCCATGAGGAACAGAGCCCGCTTCATGGTCCACTCCTTTCGATGAGTCAGGATCTCACGGCAAGGATAGAGGAGTCGGTGTCCTTTTTCAACCGTGGGGCCTTTTCCATCGTTGACAGTCCCCTTCAGCTTTTGTATTATCCGCTGGACCTTGGGTGGGGGGACATCCAAAGATTTGGGAGGGAGCCATGGGGAACCCCTTACGCATCACCGATACCACCTTTAGGGACGGCCACCAGTCCACCATAGCCACGAGGCTCAAGACCGAGGACATGCTGCCCATAGCCCCTGAGATGAACAAGGTGGGCTTCCATTCCATGGAGGTCTGGGGAGGGGCTACCTTCGACGTCTGCGTCCGTTTCCTCCAGGAGGACCCTTGGGAGAGGCTCCGCACCCTCAAGAAGTTGATGCCTGACACCCCCTTACAGATGTTGCTGCGCGGACAGAACTTGGTGGGTTACAGGAACTACCCAGATGACGTGGTCAAGGAGTTCATCCATGAGGCCGCCTCCAGCGGCATCGACATCTTCCGGATCTTCGATGCGCTGAACGACGAGCGGAACCTCGAAGTCTCCATAAAGACGGTCAAGGAGTGTGGTAAGCACGCCCAGGCCACCATCTGCTACTCCCTGACCGAAAGGAGGATGGGCGGTGAGGTCTTCACCCTGGACTACTACGTCCAGAAGGCCAAGAAGCTCCAGGAGATGGGGGCCGACTCCCTCTGCATAAAGGACATGGCCGGCCTCATCTCGCCCTACGACGCCTACGAACTGGTGAGCACCCTGAAGAGGGTGCTGGACATTCCCGTGCAGCTCCACACCCACTACACCAGCGGCATGGCCTCCATGTCGTGTCTGAAGGCCTCGGAGGCCGGGGTGGATGTGATCGACTGCGCCTTGGCCCCCCTGGCCCTGAGGTCGGCCCAGCCGGCCGTGGAACCGATCCTGGCGGCGCTTCACGGCACCGAACGCGATCCAGGCCTCGAACTGGACCAGATCTTCAAGCTCGGCCAGTACATGGAGGAGATGATGCAGAAGTACAAGGACTTCCTGAACACCACGCGGGTGGCGGTCATAGATACCAACGTGCTCAAGCACCAGATCCCCGGCGGCATGATCACCAACCTCGTGGCGCAGCTCAAGGAGGCCAAGGCCCTGGACAGGCTCCCGGAGGTCTACGAGGAGATACCCAGGACCCGGAAGGACATGGGTTATCCACCCCTGGTCACCCCCACCAGTCAGATAGTGGGGGTACAGGCGGTGTTGAACGTCCTCTTCGGCCGCTACAAGGTTATCACCCAACAGGTGAAGGACTACTTCTACGGCCTCTACGGTCGTCCCCCTGCCCCTGTGAACCCCGAGGTCCAGAAGCTCGCCCTGAAGGGCTATCCCCGCGGGGAGGAGCCCATAGATTGCCGGGCCGCCGATGTGCTTGAGCCCGAGATGGAGAAGGCCCGGGGGGCCACCAAGGGGATCGCGAAGGACCGCGGCGACGTCCTCATCTACGCCCTCTATCCCCAGGTAGGACTCGATTTCCTCAAGAAGAAGTACGGGGTGGAGCGCTGAGATGGGGTGGTCGGACTAAAACGCCGGGTCCTCCTGGGCAACGAGGCCATCGCCTGGGCCCTCCTGCAGGAAGGGGCTACGGTCCTCAGCTCCTACCCGGGCACCCCTGCCTCTGAGATCCTCGACACCGTCATCAAGCTCAAGGCGGTGCTTCAGCTGCGGGTCCACGCTTCCTGGGCGATAAATGAGAAGGTGGCCTTTGAGATAGCCCTCAGCAACAGTTGGCTCGGGGGGCGCTCGGCCGTGATGATGAAGCAGGTGGGGTTGAACGTGGCCCTGGACCCCCTGATGAGCGCAGCCTACACCGGGGTCAAGGGGGGGTTCATAGTGGTGGCGGCCGACGATCCCGGTCCCTATAGCTCCCAGACAGAACAGGACAGCCGCCTCCTGGCCCTCTTCGCCAAGATCCCCGTCTTCGACCCCTCAACCCCCCAGGAGGCCATGGAGATGGTCGGCAGGGCCTTCGAGTTGTCCGAACGCTTCCGCATCCCCGTGATGCTGAGGCCTACCTCTTGGGTATGCCACGCCCGCCAAGGGCTGCAGTTGAGGGGGATCGAGGCCGTAGAGCCCTCCTTGTCCTTGGAGAAGGACCCCTACCATTGGGCCGCCCCCCCGCGGCAGCGCTTCAGGCTCCACAGGGAGCTCAACCAGAAGATCGGGGAGATAGCAGAAGAGGATTCCTTCAGCACCCTGGGCAACCCGGAGGCCGATTTGGCGGTGGTGGCCTCAGGGGTCCCCTTCGCCCACCTGCGGGACCTGATGAGGTCCCTGGGCCTCGAGGACAGGCTGGCGGTATTCAAGGTCGACCGTCCCTTCCCCTTGCCCAGGGGGTTGCAGGGACTCCTGCGGAGGTACAGGGGGGTGCTGCTCCTTGAGGAGACCTACCCCGTAATGGAGCTTCAGCTCTCCCTTAGGGACCGAGTCCATGGCCGGCTCGACGGCACCATCCCCTCCGAGGGAGAGCTCACCCCGGAGGTGGTGCTTAGGGCCCTGAGGAGACTGCTGGGGGAGGGGCCTCTGGGGGAGGTTCCCAGACCTCCGGAGGGCAGCCGTTCACGGCTCTGTCCAGGTTGTCCCCACAGGGCTGCCTTCTGGGCTATCAAGGAGGCCTTGCCGGGGGGGATCTACCCGAGCGACATAGGCTGTTACACCCTGGGGCTGAACCTCGGGGCCGTCGACTCCTTCCTCTGCATGGGGGCTAGCATCTCCCTGGCCGAGGGCTTCTACCTGTCCCTCAAAGGGTCCGCAGGGGAGGTACCCCCCATCTGTGCCACCATCGGCGATTCCACCTTCTTCCACGCGGGGGTGCCGGCCCTCATCGACGCCGTCCATCAGAGGGCCTCCTTCGTCCTGGTGATCATGGACAACGGCTCCACGGCCATGACGGGGGGACAGCCGACCCCTGCCTCGGCCGAGGACGGCAAGAAGGCGGTGGAGATGGAGGAAGTGGTGCGGGGCTGCGGCGTAGAACACCTCCAGGTGGTGGACCCCTACGATGTCCCCCGCATGGTGAAGGCAGTAAAGGAGGCCTACAGGTTCACACAGCTCCACGGGGGGCCAGCGGTGGTCATATCCCGCCGGCCCTGTCCTTTGATCGCTCGGGAGCCGAGTCGGGGGGTGGTGCGGGTGACGGAGGAGTGCACGGGTTGCATGTCCTGTGTGGAGGAGACGGAATGTCCCGCCCTTGAAGAGGGGGAGGGGAGACCCTTGGTCCTCGAGGATCTCTGTCGTGGTTGTGGTCTATGTGTCTACGTCTGCCCCATGGGGGCCTTGGAGTTGGAGGGGGGATGATGGCCTTCAGGGTGGTGATTGCGGGACGAGGGGGCGAGGGGGTCCTCTTCGTGACCAGGGTGTTGGCCGAGGGCGCCTTCCGTCAAGGCCATCCCGTGATCTCCACGGAGACCCACGGCATGGCCCAGAGGGGCGGTTCGGTCATCTCCCAGGTGAAGATCGGCGATTTCCTGAGCCCCATGATCCGCTACGGTGAGGCCGATCTGCTGATCGCCACCTCCGAGGAGGAGGCGGCCAGGAACCTCATCTACCTGAGGGATGGAGGGAAGGTGATAAGGGATTCAAGGGCGGGAGGTCCTTACGACATCGACGCCAGGGGGATAGCCTACGAGCTCGACCACCCCCGCGGGGCGAACCTGGTGCTGCTCGGCTTCGCCATAGGGGAACTCGAGGGCCTCAAGCCGGGTCCCTTTGAGGAAGTCATAACGGAGCTTTCCCCCAGCAGATGGACACAAAAAAATTTGGAGGCCTTTCGTCGCGGTCTCCTCCACAGGGGGCCCAAGGGGTGATCAAGCTGCCCGCGACATCTGCCGCTCTTTGCGACGCATCCGCCTTATGGCCTTGGCCCTCTTTATGCGCGCTCGCTCGCTCTTGCTTATAAAATAGGAGTGCTTCTTCAGGACGGGCTGGATGTTCTTCTGAAAATCCTTCTTCAGCTTCTTAATCATCTTCTCCAGTTCGTCCCTCTCCGTGGACAAAGGACTCACCTCCCTTCTCGCGTAGAGGGCCTATTATAGGGGAGGAGGCTCTTCCTTTCAACCCCTGGTCTTTTCCCCTTGACAAAGGAGGGAGGGATCTTGTATTAAGCATGTGTCCTTTATCACAAAGTCACGGGGATAGGCGATGTTGGACCAATATATCGGCATCCTCTTCATGATGGCAATAGCGGTCCTCTTCGCTGTGGGGGCTGTGGCGATCTCCCACCTCCTTGGTCCCAAGAGGGTCCATCCCGTCAAGGCCTCCCCTTACGAGTGCGGGATGCTCACCATCGGCCCGACCCATGAGACGGTGCCCATCAAGTATTACATCGTGGCGATGCTCTTTTTGGTCTTCGACCTTGAGGTGGTCTATCTCTACCCCTGGGCCACGGTGTTCAAGGCCCTGGGGGTCTTTGCCTTCGTGGAGATGCTCGTCTTCGTCTTCATCCTCCTCATAGGACTTATATACGTCTGGAAGAAGGGGGCTTTAGAATGGGAGTAGAGGGCAAACTTCCTCCCGGTGTCCTGACCGCCAACCTGAGCAAACTGGTCAACTGGGCGCGGAAGAACTCGCTGTGGCCGGTGACCTTCGGGCTCGCCTGATGCGCCCTGGAGATGATGGTCACCAGTTCGGCGGCCCTGGACATCGCTCGTTTTGGCGCAGAGGTCTTTAGGCCATCTCCGAGGCAGGCGGACCTGATGATCGTGGCGGGGACCGTCACCAAGAAGATGGCCCCCATGGTCCGTCGCATCTACGACCAGATGCCCGAGCCCAAGTGGGTTATAGCCTACGGGACCTGTGCCTCCTCCGGGGGCATCTTCAGGACCTACAACGTGGTGCAAGGGGTGGATCAGATATTGCCGGTGGATGTCTACGTCCCCGGTTGTCCCCCTCGGCCCGAGGCACTGCTTCAGGCCCTGATCAAGCTGCAGCAGAAGATCATGGGGGAGAGCTTTCAGGACAGACCCGACGAGGTGAGGCCCCTTCAGCCGGAGGAGATAAGGTGATGTGGGATCGGGAGGCCCCTGAGAGGCTCAAGGAGAAGTTCCCCGAGGCGGTCCTCGCGGTGGAGGAGTCCAGGGGCGAGGTCGCCCTGCGGGTGAAGGAGGAGGAGATATCGCCCCTCTGTCAGTTCCTCCGGGAGGAGCTCTCTTACGACATGCTGATCGACCTCTGCGGGGTGGATTACCCCGAGAGGCAGAGGCGCTTTGAGGTGGTCTATCTACTCCACTCTATGAAGGACAACCGGCGCCTCAGGCTGAAGGTCGAGGTAGGAGAGGGGGAGGCGGTCCCCTCGGTGGAGGCCATCTGGAAGGCGGCGGGGTGGCTCGAGCGCGAGGTCTACGACATGTTCGGGGTCAAGTTCGAGGGCCACAGCGACCTGAGGCGCATCCTCACCTGGGAGGGCTTCCAGGGCCATCCCCTGAGGAAGGACTTCCCTGTGGAGGGGGAGGATTTCGGCAGGTACGAGCTTCCGCCTGAACCCCCAGACCTCCACCCCCCCAAGGGGCTGCTGAAGGAGGGGGACGGCCGCTACATGGTGGTCAACATGGGGCCTCAGCACCCCGCTACCCACGGGGTCCTGCGGGTGGTGCTGAAGCTGGAGGGGGAGCAGATCGTGGACGCCGTGCCCGTGCTCGGGCACCTACACCGGGGGGTGGAGAAGCTGGCCGAGACCATGACCTACACCCAGGCCCTCACCCTCACGGACAGGATGGACTACGCCGCGGCCCTTTCCAACAACCTCGCCTATATGATGACTGTGGAGAAGCTCTTCGGGGTGGAACCCCCCAAGAGGGCCCAGTACATCAGGGTGATGCTGGCCGAGTTCTCGAGGCTCACCTCCCACTTGCTCTGGATCGCCACCCACGCCTTGGACATTGGGGCCATGACCGTCTACTTTTACGCCTTCAGGGAGAGGGAAACGGTCCTGGACTTCATCGAGGAGATCACCGGGGCCAGGCTCACCCCGAGCTTCCTCAGGATAGGGGGGGTGGCGGCGGACCTGCCCGAGGGGATAGAGGAGAAGATCGGCAAGTTCTTGGAGGAGTTCCCCTCGCGGGTCAAGGAGTATGAGACGCTGCTGACCAAGAACATCATCTGGTTGAAGAGGACCAGGAATGTGGGGGTGCTGCCGTCCGAGGAGGCCATAAACTACGGGGTGACGGGTCCGGTGCTGCGGGGCTCCGGTGTGGCCTGGGACCTGCGGAAGGCCTTGCCGTATTCGAGCTACGATGAGTTCGATTTCGACGTTCCCGTGGGGGAGCGTGGCGACGTGTACGACCGGTACCTGGTGCGCCTCGAGGAGATGCGGCAGTCGGCCAGGATAATCCGTCAGGTCCTGGACAAGCTGCGGGAGACCCCTCCAGGGGATATAAGGGTGGATGACCCGCGCCTGAGGCCCCCTTCCAAGGAGGAGGTCCTGAGGGAGATCCACGCCCTGACGCGTCACTTCAAGCACTTCTCCGAGGGACCCGCCCCCGAGCCCGGCGAGGCCTACGCCAGCGTGGAGGGTCCTAAGGGGGAGTTGGGCTGGTATCTGGTGAGCGATGGCTCCCCGAGGCCTTACCGTTTCCGGGTGAGGCCTCCCTGTTTCGTCAACCTGGCCGCGCTGCCGGTGATGGTCAAGGGCCACCTGGTGGCCGACGTGGTCTCCGTTATCGGGAGCGTGGACATCGTGCTGGGCGAGATAGACCGCTGACTGAGGGAAGAGATGGGGGTGATCTTCAGCTGCTGGTCTGGGGAGGTGGTGGACAACAGGGGGAGGCCTGAGGAGGCCGTCCCCGAGAGGCTCAGGCTGCCCGAGGAGTTCAGACCGGGGGTGCCCCTCCGAGCCTTCATGGGGTGGGATGGCTTCTGCCTGCAGGACCCAGGGGTGGACATAGTGGACATGTGCCGCGCCTGGATGGAGGCGGCCCAGGAGAACTCCTGTGGGAAGTGTTTCCCCTGTAGGGTGGGCACCCGGGTCATAGCCGAGATCCTCAACAGGATCTGCAGCGGGAGGGGACAGGTCGAGGACCTCACCAAGATGGAGCTCCTCGGCCGGGCCATCCAGCAATCCTCGAAGTGCGGCATCGGCCAGACCGCCCCGGTGCCGTTACTGCTGGCCCTCGAGCACTTCCGCGACCACTTCCTCGAGGTAATCAAGGAGGGGAGGGAGGTCCCGAGGGGCCGTTACTTGGTGAAGGTCACCGCCCCTTGCCTCAACGCCTGTCCCGCCCACCTCGACATTCCCACCTACGTGGAGCTCATCAGGGAGGGCAGGTTCGCCGAGTCCCTCGAGGTGATCAGGGAAGGGGTCTGTCTCCCCGGGACCCTGGGGAGGGTCTGCGTCAGGCCGTGCGAGTCCAATTGCCGCAGGCTGCTGGTGGATCAGGCGGTGGCCATAAGGGGCCTGAAGCGGTTTGTAGCCGACTATGAGATATGGAAGAAGAGGAAGCCGAGGCTCCCCGTCCCTGAGGCCAAGGACAAGAAGGTGGCCGTCATCGGCGCAGGGCCTGCGGGCTTGGCCTGTGCCTATTACCTGGCCCTCAAGGGCTATCAGGTGACAGTCTTTGAGCGGATAGACGAGCCCGGGGGGATGGCTGCGGTCGGCATCCCCGACTACCGGCTCCCGCGGCCCATCCTGAGGAAGGAGGTGGAGGTGATCACCTCCCTTGGGGTGGAGATCAGGTACAACACCGAGGTGGGCAAGGACCTGAAGTTCTCAGACCTGCGTTCCCAGTACGATGCCCTCTTCATAGGTGTAGGGGCCCAGGGTTCCGCCCCCATGCGGGTTGAGGGGGAGGACAAGGGGTACAAGGGCTTCATCCCCGGGGTCAAGTACCTCTTCGCCATAAACAAGGGTCAGGACCCCTACCCCGAGGGGAAGACCGTGGCGGTGGTGGGCGGTGGTAACGTGGCCATGGACTGCGTCAGGACCTCCTTCCGCATAGGCAAGGAGGACGTGAACCTGCTGTACCGCCGAACACGCAGGGAGATGCCCGCCAACGAGGAGGAGATCGTGGAGGCGGAGCAGGAGGGGGTGAAGTTCCACTTCCTCTGCGCCCCCACCAAGATCATCGCCGAGGGGGATCGGGTCAAGGCCGTGGAGCTGATAAGGATGGAGCTGGGGGAGCCGGACGAGTCGGGCAGGCGCCGTCCTGTGCCCATACCCGGCTCCGAGTTCGTCATCGAGACCGACATCCTTATACCCGCCATCGGCCAGAGGGTGGACCTCTCCTTCCTGGAGGAATCGGACGGCATCGCGCAGACCAGATGGCACACGGTGGAGGCGGACCCAGACACCATGCAGACCTCTCAGCCCGGGGTCTTCTCTGCCGGTGACTGCGTCACCGGGCCCGATGTGTTGGTCAGGGCAGTGGCCAACGGCAGGATCGCCGCTGAGATGATCGACCGGTTCCTCAGGGGGCAGGAGGTCTCCCCGAGCGATGACCAACTCATGGAGAAGCTCTTCAGCCAGATCGGCGTCTTCGATCCGGAGGAGAGGATAGGGATCCCCCCGGGATGGCCCAGGGAGGAGTCCAAGATCCTGCCCCCGGAGGTGCGGAAGAGGACCTTTGAGGAGGTGGACAAGGGTTACAGGACCGATGCCGCCATCAGGGAGGCGACCCGTTGCCTCCGCTGCTACAGGATAGGCCTGGTGGCCCTCTGAGGTAGGGGAGATGATCAAGGTAATCATCGACGGCAGGGAGATCGAGACTGAGCCCCAAAGGACCATCCTCGAGGTGGCTAGGGAGGCCGGAATCCACATCCCCACCCTCTGTTACCACCCTCGCCTCATCCCCATAGGGTCGTGTCGCCTCTGTGTGGTGGAGGTCGAAGGGGCCGAAAGGCCACTGACGGCTTGCACCACCTATGTACAGGACGGGATGGTGGTGAGGACCCAGAGCGAGGAGTTGCTGAAGTTGAGGCAGGAGGCCCTGAAGCTCATCCTCCTGAACCATCCCTTGGACTGCCCCATCTGCGACATGGCCGGGGAGTGCCAGCTTCAGAACCTGGTCTTCGAGCTGGGGGTGGACCGCCAGGACTATTCCCTGGAGGGGGAGAGACAGAGGGGGCCCGAGGCCTTCGCCTCCCCCCACATCAGGCACTGGCCCGACCGTTGCGTGCTGTGCCTGCGCTGCATAAGGGCCGACCATGAGATCGTCGGGGCCAGGGCCCTTGACCTGGAGGGGACGGGTTACGAGGCCAGGGTGGTGGTGAGGGCCGAGGAGAGGTGTCTCGACTGCGGGGAGTGCGTTCGGGTCTGTCCCGTGGGGGCCATGACCGAGAGGGTGAGCCCTGTGAGGGCGAGGCCCTGGCAGAGGCGAGGGGTCGAGACCACCTGTGGCCATTGCTCCATCGGCTGTCAGATGGAGCTTCAGGTCTTCGAGGGGGAGGTGATAAAGGTCGCCGCCTCCGAGGAGGGGGTCAATAAGGGGAGCCTCTGTCGTCGAGGCTTCTTCGGCTTCGACTACCTCAACGGCCGCGATCGCCTCAGGGTGCCCCTGCTGAAGTCAGACGGATTCGTCAAGAGGTCCACCTACGAAGAGGCCTTCGAGTTCTTGGCCTCAAGGCTCAAGCCCCTCCTGGCCCAGAGATCGGAGGCCGTGGGGGCGCTGCTTTCGGCTCGGCTGACTAACGAGGAGGCCTTCCTGTTGCGCCGGTTCATGGAGGAGGTGCTCGGCTCAAAGAGGGTGGCCTCCACCGCCTATTTCCACGTAGCCCCTTACCGGAAGGCCCTTGTGGAGGTCTTGGGCAGGGACCACATCCCCATCGGCCTCCAGGAGGTGGCCTCTGCCGATTGTCTCTTGGTGGTGGGGGACCTGGAGGGGGAGAACCTCATCGCCGCGAACCTGGTGCGGGAGGCCCTGTGGAAGAAGGGGGCCCGCTTGATCTTGGCCTACCCCAGGAGGGTGCCCCTGGCGGAGGAGGCGGATTGCTTCTTGTCCTACAGGCCCGGGGAGGAGCTCTTCTGGATAGACGCCCTGCTGAGGGCCTTGGCAGAGGCCAAGGGGGAGGAGGGGCTCAGGCAGGCCTTGGACCGTTACAGTCCGGATTACGTCGAGCAGCAGACGGGGATCCCCAAGGAGTTCCTGGAGGAGGCAGCAGAGCACCTGAGGTCCTCTTCCAAGGTAGCTATCTTGGCCACCTCCTTGGTGGGACAGCAGCCCCAGGGCCTCGGGGTGATGAAGGGATTGCTCGATCTGGCCCTCCTCACCGGGGCCGCTCGTCCGGGGGGAGGGGGCTTCCACCTCCTAGGACCTCAGAGCAACATGGTGGGGGTCTCCGACCTCCTGGAGGGTTCCCCCTCGCCCTTGGAGTTGTTGCGCGATGCCGCCTCCGGGCGGCTGAAGGCCCTGATCCTGTGGGGGGAAGAACCCCTCTTCACATGTCCTGCGGACCTGGTGAAGGCGGCCTTGGAGTCCCTCGAGCTACTGGTGGTCTACGACCTGCTCCTCACCCCCTCGGCCTCCAAGGCCCACGTGGTCTTGCCGGCCTGGGGGCTCGCAGAGAGCGAGGGCACCTTCACCAACACCTCCGGGATGGTCCAGAGGGTGCAAAGGGCTCTCGAGCCACCGGAGGGGCTCCTCGGAGGAGGGGCCCTCTTGGAGGGGATCGCCTCCGGCTTGGGGGCGGAGTTCAAGGCGGGCAGCCCCACCGAGGTCCTCGAGGCCCTAAAGGCGAGCTATCCCCTCTACAAGGGGGTGGAACCAGGGGGATTCAGATGGCAAGAAGGGGAGGTCCAGGGGGAGCCCGAGCCGGTCGAACCGCAGCCCGATGGCCCCGAGGGTTACCCCTACGTCCTCATGATAGAGGGCCTCTTCTTCAACCACCACGCCGGTTGGGGGGAGAGGAAGCTCGATCGGGGGCTTTCGTCCATCGTCCCCAGCCCCTACCTCGAGATGAACGAGGAGGACCTCAAGGCCGAAGGCATCGAGGGGAGGGCCAAGGTGGTGACCCCCTATGGGGAGGCGGTGCTCGAGGTGAGGCCGAGCTCTGGGATCAAGCGAGGGGTCCTTTCCCTCTCAGTGGGGATGCTGGAGGTCGAGGCCACGGGCCTCGTGGGGGACGAAGGGGAGGTCCCTCCCTTCGGGAGGGTCCCTGCACGGGTGGAGAGGTCCTGAGATGGAGATCCTCTACTTCCTGATAGAGACGGCCGTAAAGGTGGTGGTGGTCTTCGGGGTGGTCATGTTCTCTGTGGCCTACATGACCTGGGTGGAGAGGAAGGTCCTCGGCCACATCCAGGTCCGTTACGGCCCCAACCGGGTAGGGCCCTTTGGGTTGCTGCAGCCCATAGCCGATGGGATCAAGGCCTTCTTCAAGGAGGAGGTGATCCCCGCCAAGGCCGATAAGGCCCTCTTCGTGGTCGCCCCGATGATCTCCATGGTGGCGGCCCTCTCGCTTTTCGCGGTCATCCCCTTTGGGGAGTCCATCAAGGTCTTCGGCAGGGAGGTCCGCCTCTGCATAGCGGATGTGGACATCGGGCTGCTCTTCCTCTTCGGCATGGCCTCCCTGGGGGAGTATGGGGTGGTCTTGGGCGGATGGTCCTCCTATAACAAGTACGGCCTCATGGGGGCCTTGAGGGCGGCGGCCCAGATGGTGAGCTATGAGATCGCCCTGGGGCTCTCGGTCCTCGGTGTCCTCATGCTCGCCGGGACCCTCAACCTCTCCGAGATCGTCCGTCAGCAGCTCGGGGGGAACTGGTTCGTCATCTATCAGCCCTTCGCCTTCATCTTCTACATCGTCTGCATGCTCGCCGAGATCAACCGGACCCCCTTCGACATGCCGGAGGCCGAGGCAGAGCTGGCCTGCGGCTACAACATCGAGTACTCGAGCATGAAGTTCTCCATGTTCTTCATGGCCGAGTACACGCATCTTTTGGCCGTTTGTGCCTTGGCCACCACCCTCTTTTTGGGAGGTTGGGACGGTCCTTGGCTTCCGCCGTCGCTTTCCTGGATCTGGTTCCTGGTTAAGGTGGGGGTCCTGGCCTACTTCTGCATCTGGGAGCGGGGGACCTTCCCCAGGCTGAGGTACGACCAGATCATGAAGCTGGGTTGGAAGGTGCTTTTGCCGTTGGCCCTGGCCAACGTCTTCTTCACGGGGCTCTTCATGGTGATGTGAGGGGGGAGAGATGATAATACCGCTGCTTAAGGGATTGGCCCTCACCCTTTCTCGGTTCTTCTCCAGGCCCGTCACCGTCCAGTACCCCGAGGAACGCCGGCCGGCCTCGGAGCGGTGGCGGGGGATCCACTACTTCGATCCCGATGAGAGGGGGGAGACGAAGTGCCTGGCCTGCGGGCTCTGCGTGGTGGTATGTCCCCCCAAGGCTATAAGACTCCGGGCGGTGGAGGCCGATGACGGAAGGCGCTACCCCGAGGCCTATGAGATCGACGCCATAAGGTGCATCTACTGCGGCCTGTGTCAGGAGGCCTGTCCCGTGGACGCCATAAAGCTCTCCAGACGCTACGACGTGGTGGACTACCGCAGAGAGGACCTGCTCTGGGACAAGGAGAAGTTGCTCGAGTTCGGCCAGACCAGGGAGGCTTAGCATGGAAGGGTCGCTCTTTCAGTGGATCGTCTTCTTCGCCATGGCCTTTTTGGCGATTTTTTGTGCCCTGATGGTGGTCACCAGGCGCAACCCCATCCACTCGGCCGTCTTCCTGATCGTGAACTTCTTCGCCATAGCGGTGATCTACCTATTGCTCGGCAGCCAATTCATCGCCATCGCTCAGGTGATGGTCTACGCCGGGGCCATCATGATGCTGGTGGTCTTCACCATCATGCTCATCAGTGTGGAGGAGGCCAGAAGGGTTCCCATGGTTCGCCTTTCGGCGGGTAAGGTCTTCGGGGTCATCCTGGCGGTCCTCCTCTTCGTCGAGTTGCTCTACGGCCTGATGGTCAAGGCCCTGCCGGGCAAGGTCGGTCCCTTCACACCTGAGCGGCTGCAGGCCGTGGGACCGGTCAGGACGGTGGGGGGGCTGCTTATGAGCAAGTACTTGCTGGCCTTCGAGCTGGCCTCGGTGGTGCTGCTCATCGGCATCATAGGGGCCGTGATCCTGGCCAAGAAGGAGAGGTAAGGAGATGATTCCACCTGCCCTTTACCTGGCCCTGAGTGCAGTGATCTTCACCATCGGAGTCATCGGCGTCCTCTTGAGGCGTGACGCCATAGTGATCTTCATGTGCATAGAGATGATGCTCTCGGCCGTGGGGATCACGCTCATCGCCGCCTCCCGATACCTCCACTCCATGGACGGGGTGATCTTCGTCTTTTTGGCCATGACGGTGGCAGCGGCGGAGGCCGCGGTCGGCCTGGCGATCTTCGTCCTGCTGCACAGGATCTATAAGGGCGTGAAGGTGGACGAGATCAACCTGATGAAGTGGTAGAGGAGTAGGGCGATGACCGATTACGTATGGCTTATACCCCTCTTTCCCGCCCTCGGCTTTCTCATCAACGGGTTGATAGGTCGCTGGTGGAGGCTGAACAAGACCTTCGTCAGCTGGGTGGCCTGCTCCGCCCTGGGCCTCTCCTTCCTCTTCTCGATCCTGGTCTTCATCGGTCTGCTGAGGCTTCCCCCGGAGTCAAGGGTCGCCATCCCCGACAAGGTCCTCTTCGACTGGATAGTCTCGGGGGGGCTCAAGACGGTGATCGGCTACAAGGTGGACCCCCTGTCGATCGTGATGGCCCTGGTGGTCACGGGGGTGAGCTTCTTCATCCACGTCTACTCCGTGGGCTACATGCACGAGGACTCCGGTTTCACCCGCTACTTCTCCTATCTCAACCTCTTCGTCTTCATGATGCTGAACCTCGTGCTGGCCAACAACTTCCTCCTGATGTTCGTCGGATGGGAGGGGGTGGGGCTGTGCAGCTATCTGCTCATCGGTTTCTGGTTTGAGAGGGACGCCCCTGCCAACGCAGGGAAGAAGGCCTTCGTGGTGAACCGGATCGGGGACTTCGGCTTCCTCTTGGGGATGTTCCTCATCTTCTCCAAGCTCGGTACCCTCACCTTTGATGGGGTCTTCAGCAAGGCCCATCTGCTCGACCCCGTGACGGTCACGCTGATCACCCTGTTGCTCTTCACCGGGGCCACCGGTAAGTCGGCTCAGTTGCCCCTGTACGTCTGGTTGCCAGACGCCATGGAGGGTCCGACGCCTGTCAGCTCCCTGATCCACGCTGCCACCATGGTGACCGCTGGCGTGTACATGGTGGCCAGGTGCCACGTGCTCTATGAGATGGCCCCTCTAAGCATGGCCGTGGTGGCCACGGTGGGAGCCCTCACGGCCATGTATGCGGCCTCCATGGCCCTGGTCCAAGTGGACTTCAAGAGGATCCTGGCCTATTCCACCATCAGCCAGTTGGGCTACATGTTCTTGGCCGTGGGCGTTGGGGCCTTCAGCGCCGGGATCTTCCACCTCACGACCCATGCCTTCTTCAAGGGGCTGCTCTTCCTCGGTGCCGGAAGCGTCATGCACGCCTTGGCCGGGGAGCTCGACATCCGCAAGATGGGGGCCTTGAGGAAGAAGATGCCCGTGACCTTCTGGACCTTCCTGCTGGCCACCTTGGCCATAGCGGGGGTGCCGGGCTTTTCCGGCTTCTTCTCCAAGGATGAGATCCTGTGGAACGCCTTCTCCAGCCCCCAGGGCCACTTCCTCCTCTGGCTGATAGGGTTCATCACTGCCGGGATGACGGCCTTCTACATGTTCCGCCTCTGCTTCATGGCCTTCTGTGGGGATTACCGAGGGGACAAGGAGGTCTGGCATCACGCCCATGAGTCCCCTCCGGTGATGACCGTGCCCATGGTGGTCTTGGCCGTGCTGTCGGTGATCGGCGGCTACGTCGGGGTCCCTGCCATCCTCGGGGGGGCGAACCACTTCCATCACTTCCTCGCCCCCGTCTTCGGAGTCCATGAGGGGGGAGGCCATGAGGCGGCCCTCCGCCTCCTGCCCCTGGCCTGGGCGGGGGAGGCGGCTGGGGAGGGTGGCCACGGTTCGGCGACCCTCGAGCTCTTCATGATGGTGCTCTCGGTGGTGATGGCCTTCGCCGGGATCTATCTGGCCTATGCCTTCTACCTGAAGAGGCCAGATCTGCCCAAGGCCCTGGCCCAGGGGTATCCCAGGGCCTACAGGGTCCTCTTCAACAAGTACTACGTGGATGAGATCTACCAGTTCCTCTTTGTGGATAGCTGCAAGCGGTTGGGCACCATCCTGTGGAGGCAGTTTGACGAGGCCGTGGTCGACAGGACCGTCAACTTGGTCGCCACGGTCATGAGGGTCTTGGGAGGCGGCCTCAGGTTGTTGCAGACAGGCTTCGTACAGGACTACGCCCTGGGCATAATCCTCGGGGCAGTAATAGTTATGCTTTTCCTTCTGTGAGGTAGAGGCTCATGGAGACCTTCCTGAAGATCCCTTTGCTTTCGGTGGTGACCTTCTTGCCCTTGGTGGGGGCCCTGCTGCTGTTGTTCGCCCCACGGGAACGCGAGGACTGGATAAAGGGGTTCGCCTTAGGGGTGACGCTGCTCGACTTCGTCCTCTCCCTGGCCCTCTTCATCTACTTCGACGATGGGGTCGCTGGAATGCAGTTCGTGGAGAGGGTCCCGTGGATCAAGCAGTGGGGGGTCAGCTACTACATGGGGATCGACGGCATCAGCCTGCTGTTGATCCTCCTGACCACCTATCTCATGGTGCTGTCCATCCTCAGCTCGTGGTCGGCTATCGAGAAGGGGATCAAGGAGTACATGATCGCCTTCCTGCTGCTCGAGACGGGGATGATAGGGACCTTTTGCGCCCTGGACCTCGTGCTCTTTTACATCTTCTGGGAGTTCACCCTCATCCCCATGTACTTGATCATCGGCGTCTGGGGAGGACCGCGGCGGGTTTATGCGGCGGTCAAGTTCTTCCTCTACACCATGGCAGGAAGCGTGCTGATGCTGGTGGCCATCCTGGCGGTCTACTTCCTCCACGCCAAGGCCACGGGGCATTACAGCTTCGACCTCTTCGCCCTCTACAACACCCCTATGTCCCTGAAGGCGCAACTGCTGCTCTTTGCTGCCTTTGCGGTGGCCTTCGCCATAAAGGTGCCGATGTTCCCCTTCCACACATGGTTGCCCGACGCCCATGTGGAGGCCCCCACCGCAGGCTCCGTGATCCTGGCCGGGGTGCTGCTGAAGATGGGGACCTATGGTTTCATCCGCTTCGCCATACCGCTGTTCCCCTATGCCGCCCATAAGGCGATCCCGTGGGTCTCGGTGCTGGCCCTGATAGGAATCATATATGGGGCCCTGGTCTCCATGATGCAGGACGACCTGAAGAAGCTCGTGGCCTTCTCCAGCGTGAGCCATCTCGGCTTCGTCATGCTCGGGATGTTCGCCTTCACCGTGCAGGGGGTCCAGGGCAGCATCTACCAGATGTTGAACCACGGGGTATCCACCGGGGCGCTCTTCCTGCTGGTGGGGATGGTCTACGAGAGGAGGCACACGAGGCTCATCGCCGATTTTGGGGGCCTTGCCAGAGTGATGCCCGTCTTCGCCGTCTTCTTCATGATAGTGGCGTTGTCCTCCATAGCCCTTCCAGGGACCAACGGTTTTGTGGGCGAGTTCTTGATACTGCTCGGCACCTTCAGGTCCAACCCCGTCTACGCCGTCCTCGGTGCCACGGGGGTGATCTGGGGTGCTGCCTACATGCTCTGGATGTTCCAGCGGGTGATGTTCGGCCCGGTGACCAAGCCGGAGAACGAGGGGCTCAGCGACTTGAGCCCCCGGGAGGTCCTGACGCTTGTGCCCATCGTGATCATGATCTTCTGGATGGGGATCTTCCCCAAGTTCTTCTTCAAGAAGATGGACCTCTCGGTCGAGCGCTACCTCAGGGACGTCAAGGGGCGGTACGAGATGGTCTTGAAGGCCGAGGAGGCCAAGGCCTTCGTGGCCAGAAGCCAAGGGGCAAGGGAGCGGTGAGATGGAGCTCTTCAAGGTCGATGTCTTAGGGAGGGACTTCCTGGCGGTGGCTCAGGAGCTGGGGCTGCTGAGCTTTGCCCTGGGGGTGCTCCTTCTCGGCGTGATCCTCAAGGGCGACAGGAGGAGGTACACCGGTTATGTGGCCCTCTTCGGTTACGTGCTGGCCTTTCTGCCCCTGCTGGGGGCCATCGGGCGGGGCTACGAGGCCTTCTCGGGCATGGTGGTCCTCGACCCCTTCTCCCTCTTCTTCAAGGTCCTGATCCTGGTCGTGGGCTTCCTGGTGGTGCTGCTCTCCCTGGATTACACCGCCAGGGAGGGGATAGCCTTCGGCGAATACTACGCCCTGGTGCTGTTGGCCTCAGCGGGGATGATGCTCATGGCGGGGGCCGCCCACCTTGTGACCCTCTTCCTGGGCCTTGAGATCATGTCCATCGCCATCTACGCCCTGGCCGGGATCATGAGGGAGGACGCCCGCAGTGTGGAGGCGGCCTTCAAGTACTTCTTGCTCGGGGCCTTCGCCTCGGGGTTTCTGCTCTACGGCATGGCCCTGACCTACGCCTCCACCGGTGCCCTGCACCTGCGGGAGATAGAGGGGGTCCTGGCCCAGAAGGCTTGGCTCACCTCCTTCCCCCTGGTGTTGGTCGGGTTGGGGCTCCTGCTGGTGGGCTTCGGCTTCAAGTTGGCCCTGGTTCCCTTCCATATGTGGACCCCTGACGTCTACGAAGGGGCCCCGACCTCGATAACCGCCTTCATGGCCACGGGGGTGAAGGCGGCGGCCTTTGCGGGACTGCTTCGCGTCTTCTTCACCGCCCTCCCCGCCCTCGAGGGGCACTGGCGGGAACTCCTCTGGGTGTTGGCCGTGGCCACCATGACCTTGGGAAACCTGGTGGCCTTGAGGCAGGAGGATGTGAAGCGGATGCTCGCCTACTCAAGCATAGCCCACGCTGGATACATCATGGTGGGTTTTGTGGCGGCCACCGAGCTCGGGCGGGCCGCGGTGCTCTTTTACCTCTTCGCCTACGCCTTCATGAACATAGGGGCCTTCGCCGTGGTGGCGCTGCTGGGCAGACGCGGCGCCCCCAATACGCTGCTCGAGGACTACGCAGGGGTGGGGTTCAAACACCCGCTGTTGGCCGTGGCCATGGCGGTCTTCCTCTTCTCGCTGGCGGGGGTCCCTCCGACGGCGGGCTTTATGGCCAAGTTCTACGTCTTCAGCGCGGCGGTCAAGGCAGGCTATTACTGGTTGGCGGTGCTCGGGGTCCTCAACAGCGCAGTGGCCGCCTATTACTACCTGAGGGTGATGGTATATATGTACTTCCGCGAGCCCAAGGAGGGGCTGCAGACAGGATACCCTTCCTTCGCGGGGGCTGTAGCCATCCTGATCGCCCTCTGGGGGGTGTTCCAGTTGGGGATCATGCCCTCGGATTTCTTGGCCCTGGCCCAGAGGTCGGTCCAGGTCTTTTAGGAGGATGGGCATGGAGTTCGAGCCGAGGATCGTCGCCTTTTGTTGTAATTGGTGAGCCTACGCTGCCTGTGACCTTGCAGGTAGCAAGCGTCAAGCCTATGTGCCCAACCTCTACATCGTGCGGGTGATGTGCAGCGGTCGCGTGTCCCCCCACTTCATCATCAAGGCCTTCCAGAGGGGGGCCGACGGGGTGCTCGTGGCCGGCTGTGAGATCGGCGACTGCCATTACGGAAAGGGCAACTACTTGGTCAAGAAGCGCGTGGCGATGATGAAGGACCTTTTGAGGTTCCTCGGAATAAACCCCAAGAGGCTCCGGGTTGAGCTCATGGCGGCCTCGGAGGCCGATCGCTTCGTTAAGGTGGCCTCCGAGTTCACCGAGGAGATAAAGGAACTCGGCCCTTCTCCCCTGAGGGGGGCCCAGGGGGCTTAAGGGATGGAGCCGTTGAAGGAGCGGGTCAAGGAGCTCTTGGAGAAGGGGGAGATCGGGGGGTTCTTGGGCTACAGGGGCGATTTGCCCTATCTCTTCACCCGCGCAGAGGAGCTCGACGGCCTGGCCGTGAGCCCTCACAGGTATCCCCTGCCCCAGATCCTGGCCAAACTCCAGGGTCTTTACCCCGAGGGCCGGTTTGGGCTTATGGTGCGGGGCTGTGACGAGCGTTCCTTGATCGAGCTCATAAAGAACAACAAGATTCAGAGCGAGAGGGTGGTCCCCCTGGGGGTGGCCTGTGACCAGGAGCTGGCCGAGCGATGTGGTTGCGAGCGGCCTTACCCCACGGAGGTGCTCTTGGGAGAGAAGATGGAGGGCAGGGAGAGCTGGGAGCTGCTCGAGCGGCTCGAGGCCATGGACGAGGAGGAGCGGTTCCGGTTCTGGATGTCGCAGTTCGCAAAGTGCATAAAGTGTTACGGATGCCGCAACATATGCCCCCAGTGTTTCTGCGATACCTGCGCCCTGGAGGAAGAGGACCTGATCGCAGGAGGGACCATCCCCCCTGAGATGCCCGCCTTTCACCTCGTGAGGGCCTTTCACATGGCCGGAAGGTGCGTCGATTGCGGCCTTTGTGAGGAGGCCTGTCCCGCGGGGATCCCCCTGAGGACCCTCTACAAGGAGGTCAGGCGGGCGGTGAAGGACCTCTTCGGGTATGAGCCTGGTTTGAGCCTGGAGGAGAAGGAACCCTTTGGCTATCTCGGGGACGGCCGCTATGAGGTCCCCGAGCGATTGAAGTAGGAGGCTATCGAGGTGGAATACAGGACCGTTCCCTCCATCTGTCCCTACTGCGGCTGTGGCTGCGGCGTCTTGCTGGAGGTGGCGGAGGGACGGCTCATAGGGGTCCTGCCCCAGAAGGGCCACCCGGTCAACGATGGCAAGCTATGCATCAAGGGGTGGACCTGCCATGAGTTCGTCCACTCCGAGCGGAGGCTGACCAAGCCCTTGATCAAGGGGGGCGAGGGGTTCAGGGAGGCCTCCTGGGAGGAGGCCCTCGGGCTTGTGGCCTCTCGACTGAAGGAGATCAAGGAGAAGGAAGGGTCCTCCAGCATCGCCTTCCTCTGCTCGGCCAAGTGTACCAATGAGGAGAACTACCTGCTGCAGAAGTTCTCCCGGGCCGTCATAGGGACAAACAACATAGACCACTGTGCACGTCTCTGACACTCCTCCACGGTGGCAGGTCTTGCCGCCGTCTTCGGCTCCGGGGCCATGACCAACTCCGTGGCGGAGATAGAGGAGGCCGATTGCATCTTCGTCATAGGCTCCAACACCACCTCCTCCCACCCCCTGGTGGCATCGAGGATCATGGTCGCCAAGGAGAAGGGCGCCAAGCTGATAGTGGTCGACCCCAGGAGGACCCAGATCGCCCAGATGGCCGACATCTACGTGCCGCTGCCGGCGGGCAGGGATAACGCCTTCCTGAACGGGTTGATGCACATCATCGTGGAAGAGGGGTGGCACGACCAACAGTTCATCCAGGAGAGGACCGAGGGCTTCGAGGAATTCAAGGAGAACCTGAAGGAGTACACCCCGGAGTACGTCCAGAGGGTCACGGGCATCGACGCCGAGCTCCTGCGGGAGGTGGCCGAGGCCTACGCCAAGGCCTCCAAGGCCTCCATCATCTACTGCATGGGGATAACGCAGCACGTGGCGGGCACCGACAACGTCAAGAACCTGGCCAATTTGGCCATGCTCACCGGCAACGTCGGCAAGCCCTCCACGGGGGTCAACCCCTTGCGCGGGCAGAACAACGTCCAGGGGGCCTGCGATATGGGCGGGCTGCCCAACGTGTTCCCGGGCTATCAGAGGGTAGGGGATGAGGCCCCGAGGCGGAAGTTCGAGGAGGCCTGGGGGGTGAGCCTGCCGGTTGAGCCTGGTCTGACGGTGACGGAGATGATGGATGCCGCCCTCGAGGGCAGGGTGAAGGCCCTCTACATCATGGGGGAGAACCCGTTGTTGAGCGATCCCGACCTCAACCACGTGGAGGAGGCCCTGAGGGAGGTGGAGTTCCTGGTGGTTCAGGACATCTTCCTCACCGAGACGGCGCGCTTCGCCGACGTGATCCTACCGGGGGCCTGCTTCGCGGAGAAGGAGGGGACCATCACCAACACGGAGAGGCGCGTCCAGAGGATGTACAAGGCCATCGACCCCCCCGGCGAGGCCAAGCAGGACTGGGCCATCATCTGCGAGCTCGCCAAGGCCATGGGCGCTCAAGGTTTTGACTTCTCGGGTCCGGAGGAGATCTTCGAGGAGTTGGCCCGGCTTACCCCCTCCTATGCCGGGATCTCCTACCAGAGGATCGAGGCCGAAGGGGGGCTGCAGTGGCCGTGCAGGACGCCCGATGACCCCGGGACGCCCTATCTCCACAAGGACCAGTTCGCCAGGGGTAAGGGGCTTTTCACCCCCATCAAGTACTTGGACCCCGCGGAGCTGCCCGATGGCGAGTACCCCTTCCTCCTGACCACGGGAAGGCTCCCCTTCCACTTCCACACTGGCACCATGACCAGGGAGGCGCCCCATCTGGTAGAGGAGGTCGACGAGCCGTGGCTTGAGATCCATCCCGAGGACGCCAGGGGACTCGGGCTGAGGGATGGGGAGGTTGTGGAGGTCAGCTCCAGGAGGGGATCGGTGAGGGTCAAGGCGAGGCTGACCGAAGGGATCAGGCAGGGGACCGTCTTTCTGCCCTTCCACTTCCGCGAGGCCCCTGCCAACCTGCTCACCATCAAGGCCCTTGACCCGGTGGCCAAGATCCCGGAATTTAAGGTCTGTGCGGTGAAAATAAGCAAGGTAGAGGGATAAGGGATGGCGAGGATCGGGGTCTTCATATGTCATTGCGGGACCAACATCGCCAAGACCGTCGACGTAGGGAAGGTGGTGGAGGAGGCCTCCCGGCTTGAAGGGGTGGTCTACGCCACCGACCTGCAATACGCCTGCTCCAAGCTGGGCCAGGGGGCCATAGAGGAGGCCATCAAGGAATACGGCCTCGATCGCGTGGTGGTGGCCTCTTGCACCCCGAGGATGCACGAGGTGACCTTCCAGAACTGCCTGGAGAGGGCGGGCCTGAACAAGTACATGCTCGAGATGACCAACATCCGGGAGCAGTGCTCTTGGGTGGTGCCGGACCGGGAGACCGCCACCCGGAAGGCCGTCGAGATCGTACGCATGGCCGTGGGCAAGGCCCGTAGACTTTACCCCCTCGAGGAGAGCACCTTCCCCGTAGAGAAGACGGCCCTGGTCATCGGCGGCGGCATAGCCGGGATGCAGGCGGCCCTGGACATCGCCCGTTCCGGTTACAAGGTGGTCTTGGTGGAGAAGTCCCCCTCCATCGGGGGGAGGATGGCACAGCTTGAGAAGACCTTTCCGACCTTGGACTGTGCCGCCTGAATACTGACTCCGCGGATGACGGAGTCATCCCAAGAGCCGAACATAGAGCTTCTGACCTACTCGGAGGTGGTGGAGGTAAGGGGTTTTGTGGGCAACTTCGAGGTTCAGATCAGGAAGAAGCCCCGCTATGTAGACGAGTCCAAGTGCACAGGCTGCGGGACCTGCATCGAGAAATGCCCGAGCAAGGTGCCGAGCGAGTTCGAACTGGGTCTGACGGTCCGAAGGGCCATCTACGTGCCCTTCGCCCAAGCGGTGCCCAACGTCCCGGTGATAGACCCGGAGCACTGCCGCAAGCTCACCCAGGACAAGTGCGGGGCCTGTGCCAAGGTCTGCCCCACCGGCGCCATAGACTACGAGCAGCAGGAGGAGATCATCACCAGGAAGGTGGGGGCCATCGTGGTGGCCACGGGCTACAGCCTCTTCGACCCGGTCCTCTACGGGGAGTATGGGGCCGGCAGGTTCAAGAACGTCATCACGAGCCTGCAGCTGGAGAGGATGCTCGAGTCCAACGGCCCTACGGGTGGCAAGGTCCTCCGGCCCTCGGACGGCCAGGAGGCCAAGACCATCGTCTTCTTGCAGTGCGTGGGGTCCCGAGATGAACAGAAGGGCATCCCTTACTGTTCCAAGATCTGCTGCATGTATACGGCCAAGCATTGCATCCTGGTCAAGGACCACCACCCCGATGCCCAGTGTTACGTCTTCTACATCGACATCCGCGCGGGGGGCAAGGGATACGAGGAGTTCGTGAAGAAGGCCCAGAGGGAGGCGGGGGCCGTTTACCTCAGGGGCAGGGTCTCCAAGCTCTACCAGGTCGGCGACAAGGTGATCGTCGAAGGGGTCGACACCCTCTCAGGGGAGAAGGTGGAGATAGAGGCCGACCTCGTGGTCCTGGCCGTCGCCATGATCCCCAATCCCGATGCCAAGGAGCTGGCCAAGGTCCTCAACATCCCCTTCGACGATTACGGCTTCTACACCGAGGCCCACCCCAAGCTGCAGCCAGTGGAGAGCGCCACCAGGGGGCTCTACATCGCTGGCTGCTGTCAGTTCCCCAGGGACATACCCGACAGCGTGGCCTCGGGGAGCGCCGCAGCGGCCAAGGTCTGCAACATCTTCTCCCGCGACGAGTTGGTGGTGGAGCCGCGGATCTCCTCCATAGATCCTGAGGAGTGCACCGGTTGTCTCGCCTGCCTTGAGGTCTGTCCTTACGGGGCCATAGTGACCGAGGAGTACCAGGGGAGGGTCATAGCCAAGGTGATAGAGACCCTCTGTCAGGGCTGCGGAAACTGCGCCGCCTCGTGCCGGACGGGGGCCTGTACGATCAGGGGCTTTACAGAGGAGCAGATCTTGGCCCAAATAGAGGAGGTCTTCGAAAGGAGGGCTAAAGTTGCTTAGGATAGCAGAGGGGACCAGGGTGAGGGACCTCTCCGAGGAGCTGAAGGAGCTCACCGGGGAGGACGTCTCCAAGTGCATCCAATGCGGCAAGTGCAGCGCCGGCTGTGCCCTTTCGCCCTTCATGGATCTTTTGCCCCACCAGGTGATGAAGCTGGTGCAGCTCGGCCACCAGCAGCGGCTCTTCACCTCCTCCACCCCGTGGCTATGCGTCTCCTGCGAGGCCTGTACCTCCCGGTGCCCGGAGTCGATAGATATAGCCAAGGTGATGGACAGCTTGAGGAAGCTCTGCCTTGAGAAGGGGTACCCCCCCAAGGAGAAGGACCTTTACGCCTTCAACACCACCTTCCTCGATTCCGTCAGGAAACACGGCCGCGTCTACGAGTTGGGCTTCACCATGCAGTTCAACCTCGCGACGGGGAAGGCCTTGAGGCACTTGGGGGAGACCCTTTCCCTGGCCCTTAGCCTCTGGCGGAGGGGCAGGATAGGCCTCGTCCCCCATGAGGTCTACGACAAGGGGACGGTCCAGAAGGCCTTCGAGACCGCGGAGAGGTTTGTGAAATGAGGGAGAGATTGGGCTACTACCCCGGCTGTTCGGCGGAGGGGACCTCCAAGGACTTCGACGCCAGCTTGAGGGAGGTCCTCTTCAGGATGGGGGTGTCGCTTCAGGAGATACCCGACTGGAACTGTTGTGGGGCGAGCCCTGGCCACGTCTTGAGGGAGGAGCTCGGGGCCGCCCTCTCTTACCTCAACCTGCTGAAGGCCAACAGGGCCGCCCTCGGAGAGGTCTTGGTGGCCTGCCCCTCCTGTTACTCCAACCTGTTGAAGGCCCGTCATCTGTGCATGGAGGACCCCGAGATCGCCTTGAGGTGGTCCGAGCTCTACGGGGCCATGGAGGGGGACCCCCCGGTGGTGAGGCACCTCCTGGAGTACCTGGTCGAGCAGATGGGCGAAAAGGGGATAAAGGCACCCTTGAGGCGTCCCCTCGAGGGCCTCAAGGTGGTCCCCTACTACGGCTGCCTCAACCGCCTCCCCTACGTGGAGATGGACGACAAGGAGAACCCCGTCTTCATGGATCAGGTGCTGTCCTGGCTCGGGGCCGAGGTCATAGATTGGTCTTACAAGAACAACTGCTGTGGGGCGGGGCTCTCGGTCCCCCGGAGCGAGGTGACCAGGGAGCTCGCCGCGCGGCTCCTTCAGGCTGCACGGGATCATGGGGCCGAGGTCATAAGCGTCGTCTGCCCCCTCTGCCAGTTCAACCTCGATAGCCAGCAAGGCTATGCAGGCACTGACATCCCCGTCCTCTATCTGCCCCAGCTCATAGGGGTGGCCTTCTCCCTTCGTGAGGATGACCTCTGCCTCTCCATGCCCTTGGTCGAACCCACCTCCTTGTTCAGGGCCAAGGGCCTCCTTTAGCCCCTGACTGAGAGGGCCTCGGATTCCACCCCTTGACTTCCGAGGCCCCTTATTGTATTGTGTATTGGAAACAAAGTTCTCTATGCAGAACGTAATGGGGAGATACACGGGGATCGTTCCAGCGGTCAAGCAGGCGGGTGAGATCCTCATGTACATGGCCAGGGGGCCCCGCTTCAAGATGAGGTTGACGGACATCTGCAGGGCCTTGGGCATCCACAAGGGCAGGGCTTACTCCATCTTGAACACCCTCAAGGAGTTCGGCCTGGTGGAGAAGGACCCGGAGACCAAGACCTACTGCTTAGGGCCCGCTTTGATTTTCATGGGCGGCAAGGTCTTGGAGAACTTGGATTACAGGGACAAGGTCGATTCCACCCTTCTGCGTCTGGCGAGGGAGACGCGTTGCACCACCTTCTTCGGCATGATAGTGGAGGGCAAGGTCTACGTGGTGGCCAAGCGTTACGCCGACAGCGGGGTCAAGATCACCATACCCCTCGGCTATCGCTTCCCCCTCACCTATGGTGCCCATGGCAAGGCCATTGTGGCCTTCCTGGATGAGGAGGAGAGGGATAGGGTGCTGCGGAGCGAGCGCCTCTTCTTCTATGGCGAGGGGGCAGAGGTAGACATGGGGCGTCTACAGGAGGAGTTCAACAGGTGTCGCGTCCAGGGCTTTGCCGAGGACATAGGGGGGGTTGACCCGCGCTTTAGCTGTGTAGCTGCACCCGTCTTGGGTCCTCGGGGCAAGGTGGTGGGGTCGATCTTCATCGTGGGGACCTTCGGGCCGGAGTCCGCTCCCCACTACGGGGCCAAGGTGGCTCAAGGGGCCAGAGAGGTCTCCCGTGCCTTGGGGGCGGAGGTGGGCGGTTTACGCTAGATTTCAAGACAAGGAGGAGGCCGTCGTGGAACGCAAGTATTGGAACCCGGTTCTTGAGACCTTGCCTCAGGAGAGGCTTTGGGAGATCGAGCTGAAGAACTTCCGGAAGCTCTTGAGCTACGCCAAGGACCATTCGGCCCTTTACCGCGAGAAGCTCAAGGGGGTCGATCCGAAGGAGATAAGGACCAGGGAGGACCTGAGGCAGCTGCCCCTTACTGACAAGGAGGACCTGCGCCGGGCCCAGGAGGGGGCTGGAAGGGGTCTCTACGGTGACCTCCTGGGGGTCCCCTGGGAGGATGTCACCACCTTCCGCCAGACCTCGGGCACCACGGGTCGGCCCGTCTATGTACCCGAGACCTACGAGAGCTGGCAGTGGCGCGTGGAGGCTTGGTGCCACATCCTCTGGATGGCCGGCTTCAGGGAGGCCGACAGGGTCTTCATGCCCTTCGGCTACAACGTCTACGTGGCCTTCTGGGAGGGCCATTACGCGGCAGAGAAGATCGGCTGCGAGGTGGTCCCAGGGGGTGCCCTGGACACCAAGGGGCGCATCAACAAGATGCGGGAGGTCTCGGCCACCGCCATGATGAGTACCCCCACCTATGGCCTCCACATGGCTGAGGAGGCCCAGAAGATGGGGATAGACCCCAAGGAGATAGGGATAAGGAGGATCCTCTGTGCGGGGGAGCCCATGCCCGGGGCCACCAGGAGGCTGCTGGAGGAGGCCTGGGGCGCCGAGGTCTACGACCACATCGGCGGTACTGAGCCCTGCGGCTGGGCAGGTATGTGTCAGCAGAGGGATGGCCTCCACGTGATAGAGCCCTTCTTCTTGGTAGAGGTCCTCGACCGCGAGACCATGAGCAGGGAGGCGGGGGAGGGTGAGGAAGGGGTGGCGGTGGTGACCCCCTTGGGCAGGAGGTCCTTTCCCTTGATCCGCTTCAACACCAAGGACGTGGTGGTGAGGGGCAAGGACGGCTGTGCCTGCGGCCGCACCTCCATGATGATAAAGAAGGTCCTCGGCAGGGCCGATGACCTGGTGAAGGTCCGGGGGGTGCTCTTCAACCCCGCCTCGGTGGAGGAGGTCCTGAGGGAGGAGTTCCCCGAGGTGAGGGAATACGAGGTCCTGCTCGAGAGGAAGGGCGCCATGGATGAGATCACCCTGAGGGTCGAGCCCGAGCAGGAGATGGGGAAGGAGTACCATTTGGCCCTGAGGGGCCGCTTGATGGAGCGTCTCAAGATGAAGACCAACCTGCGCTTCGAGATCGAGGTGCTGCCCCCCGGGACCTTGCCCCGGTACACCTTGAAGGCCAAGAGGTTCAAGGACTTGAGGAGGTCATGAGGATGGGAAGGGAGATGGTCATCTTTAGGGAGATGAAGGATAGGGTCGAGGGCATTGAGCGTTTGGCCCTCGAGCTCCAAGAGCTAGGCAGGGGGATGCCCGTGGTGGAGAAGAACACCCGGTGCATCCTCAGCTTCATCCACGCCCTCAAGTTCGGCATCTCGGACGTGGCCGAACTCGAGGAAGAGGAGGTGTGAGATGGGTGAAGTTCGCAAGGTCAGGACCGTATGTCGCAGTTGTCACGGTGGATGCGGTGTCATCGCCTACGTGGAGGACGGCAGGGTGGTGAAGGTGGAGGGCGACCCGGAGTCCCCCATCAGCCATGGCTCCATGTGCAGTAAGGGCTTAGCCATCCTGCAGCTGGCCTACCATCCCCAGAGGGTCCTTCATCCCATGAAGATGGTCGATGGTCGGTGGGAGCGGATCTCGTGGGATGAGGCCCTCGACACCATCGCAGATCGGTTCAGGAAGGTGATAGATGAGTATGGCCCCGAGGCCATAGTGATAGGCCAGGGCACCGGCAGGGATTACGAGAGCCACCTCTACCGCTTTGCCAACCTGTTGGGCACCCCCAACGTGCTCACGGCTGGCCACATGTGTTACGTGTCCAGGGTGGGGGCGAGCCTCATAACCTGTGGTAACCTCCCGGTCTGCGACTACGAAGGGGGCCCCAAGGCCATAGTGTTGTGGGGGTGTAACCCCCTCTGGACCAACCCCGATGAGTACAAGGGGGAGAACTTCTGGCGGGCCTACAAAAGAGGGGCGAAGCTCGTCGTGATAGATCCCCGCAGGGGCTTTTTAGCCGACAGGGCCGATATATGGCTTCAGCTTCGGCCGGGGACCGACGCCGCTCTGGCCTTCGGGTTCCTGCACGTGATCATAGAGGAGGGTCTCTACGACAAGGAGTTCGTCGAGAGGTATGTTCACGGCTGGGAGGCCTTCTGCGAGCGGGTCCGGGAGTACCCTCTGAAGAGGGTCTCCGAGATCACATGGGTCAGGGAGGACCTGATCCGCAGGGCGGCAGAGCTTTACGCCACCACCAAGCCCGCCTGCATCCACTGGGGCGTTCCCACCGAGCAGACGATAAACTGCACCGATTGCACCCGCCTGCTGATAGCCCTCATGGCCATGACGGGGAACCTGGACGCCCCCGGGGGCAACGTCTTCTTCGTCCCCCCTCCCACTAGGACCGTCTCGGAGTTCGCCCGCCACAGGGATCTTCCGCCCGAACAGCGGGCCAAGCGGCTGGGGGGTGACCGATACAGGCTCGCGGCCCGCGTGGCCCTCATAACGCCCAAGGTGGCCTGGGAGGCCATCCTCACCGGGAAGCCCTACCCCCTAAAAGCGGGCCTGCTCTGTGGCACCAACCCCGTGGTGACCAGGGCCAACGCCCGGGAGGCCTATGAGGCCCTGAAGGCCTTAGAGTTCCTGGTGGTGATAGACTTCTTCCTCACACCGACGGCTGAGCTGGCCGATGTGTTCCTGCCGGCGGCCACCTGGTTGGAACAGGACCACGTGGCCGACAACTGGAAGCGCCACGGCTACGTACTGGCCAGACAGAAGGTGGTCCAGATCGGCGAGTGCTGGCAGGACCACAAGATCTTCATGGAGCTCGGAAAGAGGATGGGGCAGCAGTGGTGGGACACCGTGGAGGAGGCCCTCGACTACTTGCTGGAACCCTCCGGCCTCACCTGGGAGGAGTTCAAGAAGGTGGGTTACCTCAAGGGGGAGATGTCTTACTACAAGTACAGGACCAAGGGATTTTCCACCCCCACTGGGAAGGTCGAGCTCTACTGCACCACCCTCGAGAAGTGGGGACGTGACCCCCTGCCTAAGTACGTAGAGGTGCCCGAAAGTCCCCTGTCGCGGCCTGACCTCATCGGGCGCTACCCCTACATCCTCAACGCCGGGCTCCGCAACCCGGTCTACTTTCACTCCGAGGGGCGCCAGTTGCCCTGGCTGAGGGAGATAAGGCCTGACCCCATCGTGGAGATCCACCCCGAAACGGCCAGAAGGCACGGCATCCAGGAGGGGGACTGGGTCTGGATAGAGTCCCCCAG
>Ga0190360_1000141_pt1 | contig 39909 bp, 29 predicted proteins | sample 48721834_MG_FD_161271 | JGI IMG/M metagenome (GOLD analysis project Ga0190360, IMG submission 161271) | Hydrothermal vent microbial mat bacterial communities from Southern Trench, Guaymas Basin, Mexico - 4872-18-3-4_MG | ecosystem: Environmental > Aquatic > Marine > Hydrothermal vents >...
AATGCGTCTCATCTGGAGGATCCTAAGTGCCCTCCTGTGAAGGGGGCCAAGGGAGGGGGGACCCCTCAGGGCGATCACCTTTCCCAGCTTGCCCCTATGGGTGTATACCGTGAGGCTTCCCCAGACAATGGGTAGGAACTCCTCCGCCTTAAGAAGCTCAACGAGTCTGGGGGGGGTCATCCCGGGGAGGCGGCAGAAAACCTCATAAGGGCTGTGGAAGCCCCAGAACCTCTCCACGTAATCGTTTAAGGTTTCGATACCCCTCTCGGCCCTGCAGAACCTGTACCTGTTTAGCTCCTTGAGAGATATGGCCCCCCTGAAGGCCCTCCCTCGCTCTGGGGGGAGGACATACGCCCTCTCCCCCCCTGGAAGCTCCATAATGTATAACTCTCCGCTCTCCTCAAGCTCTGAGACGGCATCAGAGAGCTCTTTGATATCTATAGGCAGGAGTGTTCCCAAGACGCTATCTTTGAGCAGTGAGAGTCTGCTAGAGTACCAGAGGATCGCCCTCCGCAGGGCTTCTCGCACCTCTGTGATCTCAACCCTTCCTCTCTTCCCGGGGGTCGCTAGCACAAATCCCATCTCCTTAGCCGTATCGGGTTTTACCTCTGCGCCCCGAAATGCCTGCATCCAGATATCCTCAAGCCCCGGGGGAAGTATGAGGAGAGAGTCTTCAAGAGGAAGGGCCTGCGGCATCTTGCCAGCATATTTCAACTCCCTTACCAGCATTTCAACATCCCTTTGAAGGCCTGCGCTGCCCTTCAGCAGGCTGAGGGGTAGGTTAATTGGGGCAGGGGGATCTCCACTCTTTACGGATTTTAAGAAGCTCTCGAGGAGCCCCTTCACGATGTCAGCATCCACCCCTCCCTCCGCCGTATCTGGCCCCCTCCTTTTCACCCTAGGGGTGATCTCCTCAACTGCCGTCTCCTCCGTGACAAAGGAGAAGACCTCCTTAAGAAGGGGTGAGGGTGGGACGGCTTCCGCGATTTCTAGCAGTTCCTCTCTCACCCCCTCTATAAAGGAACGGGCACTCTGAAGGTCGTAGGTCCTGCTTAGGACCTCCTTCTCCGCCTCTTCTTTGAGGGCCCTCCCCACCTCCTTGAGGGCCCCGCTGTCAATCAGTGCCTTCAGGTTCTGGAAGTCCCTCATTATCTTTCTGGGTCCAACGCTGCGTCCCCGATAGGATTTCAGGAGAAACTGGGAGCGGAACAGCACATCCCGGAGCCGTATGGAGTAGGCCTCCTCCTCGCGGAGCCCTTCCTTGAGGACTTCCACAACATACTCCTCTTTAGCCATGATTTCTAGGGGGGAGGGGAGGCCCCCGGGGAGTGTAAGGAGTACCCCGTCGTCGGAGGCAGATGTTCGGGCGAGATAGCCGAAATTCCTGCGGTAGACGAACCTAAGGATATGGGAAAGTGCCCTCATAGCAGGTAGGGTGGATGGGTGATAGATGGCAAAAGAGCCCCTGTGAGGGCCGCCAACCCTCTCGTAGATCACTCTCCCCGCAGTGGGTATGGCGTTGTGGTTGTATAGTGATAATATGTAGTGAAACATCTGCTGGGCGGCCTCCTCCGTGAGGTAGAACCTCCTGCGAATCTTCTCTAATAGGGGCTGCCACCTTTCCCCCCCCTCCCCTCCATTTGCTAGGACCTCCTCAATGGACTTCTTCAGCCATATAAGAACCTTGGAGAGGGTCTCCGCCACATCCTTCGGCCTTGAGGGGACTTCACCTGTCCATCTTGGGGCGAGGGCAAGCAGTCCCTCCACCTCCCTTACGATAACCCTCCTTCCTCTTGTCTCAAGGAGCTGATATGTTTTTCCACCTAGCATGAAGACGTCATAGCGGCTTAGCCTCTCGACGAATTCCCCAGAGAGCTCACCCACCTTCTTTGAAGGGGAGGATGTATAGACGGAGTATTTGATGTCAGGAACTATTGTCCCCACGTTGGTATAGAAGATGTGGTGAAATCCCCTCTTGACGGTCACCCTCCTCCCATCTGTAAGCTCAAAACGGTTTATCAGGGAGGGGGAGAGGGTAGAGAGGGAGGCCAGATCCTCCACAATGGCCTTCAGACGAGAGAACTTGACCCGTCGAAAAGGATAGGCACTCCTCAGAACGTTGTAGATATCCTTCAGCTCGCTGATACCCCCTATTGCCATACCTGTAATCATCTGGATTGCCACATCCCAAGGCTCTTCAGGGATTGAAAAATCCTCTATCTCTCCCCTGCTAGCCATCTCCACTATTGCCGATATTTCAAGGAGTTCATGGGGGGTGCGAGCCATTATAATTCCTTTGCTTACCCCCCCCAGGCGGTGGCCTGCCCTCCCTACTCTCTGAAGAAGAGTGGAGGGCGCCACAGGAGAGGAGACCTGGACCACCACATCCACCTCTCCAATGTCAATCCCCAGCTCAAGGGACGTAGAGGTGACTACTGCCTTCAGCTCACCCCTTTTGAGGAGGGTTTCCACCTCCTCCCTAACCTCTCTGGATAGGCTTCCGTGATGAGGGTAAAGGTCGGTGAACCCCATCCCTTTGAGGTAGTAAGATATCTCTTCCGCCTCCCTGCGGGCCCCCGTGAATATAATGGTCACCTTGTGGCTGTTGATGACATCCCCGATCTCTCGCAGCAAGTCGTTCCAGGAGGGGGTGTAGCGTACCTCAAAAGAGTACTGCTTCTCGATCCCCCCTTCTATAATCTCCCCGAACTTCCATCTGCTTCCGCTGTAGCCCAGCAGGAAGCGTAAGGCCATGCGGGGGCGGGAGATGGTGGCTGAGAGTCCTATCCGGAGGGGTCTTTCCTCAGCAATCCTTTCAAGCCACTCTAATGTAACGGAGAGCATGGTGCCTCTTTTGTTTGGCATCAGGCTGTGTAGCTCATCAACGATTACGTACTTCACTCCCTTCAGGTATTCTCTGTGGGAGGAGGAGAGCATGAGAACAAGGCTCTCAGGGGTTGTTATGAGTATGTGTGGGGGCCGGCGGAGGTGCCTCTGTCTCTCGCTCAAGAGGGTGTCTCCGGTCCTTATAGAGACCCTTATCTCCTGAAGCTCGGTCCCCTCCTCCTCAGCGTATCTGTAAACGCTCTGCAGTGGCTCGGTGAGGTTCTTCCTTATGTCGTTTCCAAGGGCTTTTAGAGGAGAGACGTACACACAGTAAGTCTTCGGCTGAAGTTTTCCTTCTCTAGCCTCCTTGATAAGTCGGTCCAGCACAGTCATGAAGGCGGTGAACGTTTTCCCACTTCCTGTGGGGGAGACCACAAGAACGTCCCGCCCCTTCTCTAGTGCTTGAAAGGCCTTCCTCTGGCTTTCGGTGGGGCTGGGGAAGTGCTCCCTGAAGTACCTCGCCAGGAGCGGATCCAGCCTGTTCCAGAAGTCTCCCTCCAGGTTCCCCTCCACGGCACTCCTTTTCATCATCTATCAACCTCTTTTTCTATCTACACGTTTCCAGTGTCCAAAATTAGGAATAAATCTGAGTAAAGGAAATAAATTTTGTGGTAAGTTGTCACGACAATTGGTGCGCACAAATACTTTTAATAAATGGGGCAGGATACAGTGAATGAAGGTGAGAACTTGGCAGCAAGGTACACCTTGTGCCCTAAGTGTTCATATCCCATCCCTGAAGGAGCATCTCACTGCCCCCACTGCGGCACTCCAGTTAGAGCACCTGAACCTCCAACAAATCCTTTCCCCCCACCACGCCGCTTAAGACCCCGTGAGCCCTTGGTGAAAAGAGTTTACAAGGCGGTATTTGAAAGGTACAGGGGGGTGGTGGTTTCAGCCCTTCTTGGGATTCTTCTTCTCATAAACATCATAACACTGGCCCTAGCCGTGCCATACGTGAAGGAGGAGGGCTCCGGAGGAAAGTTTGTGGAAAGCATCGCTACCTTGGAGGTCCCCGGGAACCCCCTGGAAGACACCTTTAATGTCTCATATGAGGTCTGGCCGGGTGAGAGGGTACCATCTTCTGGGATGACACTTCTCAACATAACCTTAAACACCAGCAGTTTTATCCTACCCCCTACTGTTAGATTGACTACTGTTGAGGGAGGGGTGGCAGGTGAGGCCCGTCTCTTCGTGGAAAGGGCAGCTAGGGGGATTCTCCTCCACGCGCTCTTCTATCCACTACCCTCCGCTGGCTATTATACTGTAACGGTGGAGGGTCTTGGGGGGGCGGAGGTGAACGTCGGTGAGGTCCTCATAGAAGGGGATGGAATCACAGAGAGACTCATAAACGACCCTTTTTATCCTATTGGGAAGGGTATCGAGACGAACCTCCCCGAGGGCTTCGTTCTTTATCTCAACGGGACCCCCACCCTCCCATCGGAGCTGAACGGGCTTCTGAGCGGAGACTGGCAGACCCTCACAGTGAAACAAGGAGGCTGGGAGGTGCCTTTCCTGCTTAAGGGCTTCACTCCCATTAGAAGCGAGGATTTGGAGGTTAAAGGCAGATGCCAGGTGAAGGACACGTTCTCAAGAATCAACTACACCGGAGCGTTCTTTCCAGGCCAGGTGGTAGAGGTCTTCTCCCAGATTGAAGGTGGGATGGCGGAGCTCCCCTCTTTAGAGGTGAGCGGCCTTGGAGAGAAGAGGGCTGGTTTTGATGGAGAGGCCATCAGGCTCTACTTCTCCCTTCCCTATAACAGGGAAAGTGTGAGTCTCTACTTGAGATATGGGGAGAGGAGGGACCACATCAAGGACTTGAAACTTAACAGCAGCCTCGCCCCCCTCTTTATATTTGAGGAGAGCCCCTTCAACGGCTCGGAGGTGCTGAAGATCAGGATACTCCGCTACACCCTCTTCACCGACGAAGCGGTTATTGTTGATGGGATGAACTATACCCTGCCGTCCCCCGGGGAGAACAAGAGTCTGATGAGCGGGGGGAGGAGGGTTGTGATTGAGAGGGGGCTGGAGGGAGAGGTGTATGTAACAGCCTCCGGAAACGGCACCCTCAGGATAGGTTTCAGAGTGGAATATGAACCGTCAATCACCTTTTTCATTCTCTTTCCCATCCCCCCTTTTATTCTGGGATTGGCTTCAGCCACTGGGCATGGGTTCTTTCTCTATTTCTACTTCCTTGTGGTTGTGATTCTGGGCAGTGCTGCCCTTCTTGGCTATCAGACAGCAAGGGAGTGGAAGGAGGGGAGAAAGCCCCCCCACCTTTGGAAAGCAGGCAGAGTGTCGCTGGCATTTCTAGCATCTCTTTTCTTCAGCCTCTCCGTGGCGAGTCTTATGAGGTTTCTACAGACCCCCGTGACGGTCCCTGAGAGCTTCTCCTACCTACCGGAATGGCTCCTTCTTGTAGAGCTTGCCTCGGCATCAGTGTACGAGGAGCTTGTCTCAAGACTCATTCTGATCGGGGTGCCCATGTTCTTCATTGCACTTGTTAAGAATAAGAGGGGCCTTCTGAAATACCTCTTAGGGGGATACGATGAGTGGAATAGCTCAACAATCTTCTTCATTCTTCTCTCATCGGTGACCTTTGGAATGGCCCATAGTAGCGGCTGGGGAAGTTGGAAAGTAATACCAACCTTCTTAGGGGGTCTGCTCTTCGGCTACGTCTTCGTGAAGGTGGGTCTGCACGGGGCCATACTCATGCATTTCGCAACAGACTACCTCACTGCCTTCACCTACCTCCCCGGCGGAGACCTCTGCATCATCGGCCTGCTTATGTCCCTTTTCATATTCCTTGTGATAATCCTCTCCTATCTTTACGGCATACACTTCTCCGGCGAGTTCCTGGAGGAGGCCATAAGGAGAAAGCTCCCCGGGGAGGCTGGCTCGCTGGCCAGGCTCCTCCTTATCTCTGGTATACCTGTGATTCTGCTTATGCTCCTCCTCTACGCTTTCAGCGGAGGGCTGGGGGCCCTTCTTATTTTCTCACTGCTCACGCTCTCGTCCCTCATCCTGGTGTCAATATCCATAATAGCCCACTTCACCCCGTTTAGGCTGCTTAAGGCCTTTGGGGTGCTCTGCGGGGCCGTAGGTGCCCTCCTGAGCCTACCCCTAGCCCCCCTCTCCGTCCCCCACCTCATAAACATGATAAAAAAGATGTAATCAGGCGGGAAGTTCGGAGGGATAGAGGTCCCTTCCCATTATGTCTCTCCCCGGGTTTCTCTTCTGCCACTCCTCTATACTCATGCCGAATTTCTTCTCCACCTCTACCCTGAACTCTGGACCGGTGTTATAAGCGCAGAAGGGAATGATCCTTCCGTCAGGTGTGGTGTAGTGTATCACACACCGCCTGACCCTCTCAAGGTCGTAGTTGTACAGGTCCTGGAAGTGCATAGCCCCGATGAAGAGAGTCCTCCAATGGAACTCTCCCAAGGCCTTCTTGTTCTGGGTGAGGAATACCGATTTCAGCATTGAGAGGACGTTCAGTCCTTTCGGAGCCTTTGAGGTGTCTATATGACGCTTGACAAGCTGATAGGCCTTCAGTGCCCCTCTGAGCTTCCCATAGTTCTCAAACTCACCGCTTTCAATAAGGGCCTGCGCCTCATCCAGAAGTCCATCGGCGTCAATAAATCTCGCCAGGGAGATCACCCTGCCCCCATCCTCCCGGAAGAGGTATGTAGCAGAGCCGCAGTGAGGATGGGTCGTGAAAGCCACCTTAGGCTCCTTCCCTATCTGGGATATGAGCTCCGAGAGGACAGCTGCGGCGGGGATGGGGAAGAAGTCCTCTGGCCCCTCGATGTAGTTTGTCTGTTCCACCAGGTCATTTATCAGGTCTCCAATGGTGTAGCGACCCTTGAGCCTCTGCTCCTGATTTATCCTCCCGGAGAATGAGACAGGCTGGAAGTTCACCGAGCGAATTACTTCCGTGTTCTCTAAGGCGAAGTCCACTATCTTTCCCACTTCATCGTCGTTGATGCCTCTTACGATTACAGGGACAAGCACTGTAGCCAGAGGCTTTGGTTTTGTCCTCTTGCAGTGTTCTATTGCCAGAAGTTTGATTTTGAGCATGTCCCTCCTGCCCCTAGCCTTTATGTATGTCTCCTCCTTGAAGCCGTCAAACTGAAGGTAGACGGTGTGCATCCCTGCATCCACCATGGCCTGGGCAAAGCTAGGGTCGTAGGCCAGCCTTATACCGTTAGTAGCCACCTGGACCTGTGCAAAGCCCATCTCGCTGGCGGCCTTCACAGCCTCCAGGAAATGGGGGTATATGGTAGGCTCCCCTCCAGCGAACTGCACCGCAGGTGTTGGAACAGGCTGCTCGTCCCTTAGCATCTTGAGCATCTTCTTGACTTCATCCAACGTGGGCTCGTAGACGTAGCCAGCGGCGTTGGCGTTTGCAAAGCAGATGGGGCATTTCAGATTGCAACGGTTGGTGAGGTCAAGGTTGGCGAGTGCGGTGTGGGAGAGGTGATAGGGGCAGAGGCCGCAGTCAAAAGGATGGCCCTTTCTTGTCTCCGTATTTGGGTTATTTACTCCTATTCCATCCACGCTCCACCTCTCCAACCTCAGGTAGCTCTCCACATCCCCAAAGTAGATGTCTTTGAACTCTCCGTGCTCGGGGCAGGTCTTTTTGTACATTACTTTTCCGTTCTCCTCATATATGGTTGCAGGGATAATCTTTTTGCACACCGGACAGAGAGAGGTGGTTTTCTTGGGAAGACCCTTAGGAAGGGCGCTTTTCTGTACGATTATCATTTCAAAACCCCCGTTGAGTGTGGGATTTTAAAGGGGAGAATAACTTAAAGTTTTTGTCTCTCTGTGGGCTACAAAAAGCGCTTTTTTGCGTTCGCACCAAAGTATTCGGTGAGAATTAAGAGGTGTTTGGCCTCTAAATAATTTGAACAAAACCCTTCATCGGTGATTTTATAACCCCCGCTGCTATCAATGCTTCCAGCGGGAGGGGTGGGTGAAGCGCAAAAAGAGGGAGTGGTCATGAAGGTAGATCCGCAGTGTGTCCCGTGTCTTTTGGGAAGGATTCTTTATGAGGTGAAGTTGGCCGGGGGAGGGAAGGATGTTCAGAAGAAAGTGATAAAAAGAGCTCTTGAGATCATGAGCAAGGGCTTCAGCGAAAAGGTGGCATCCGTTGAGCTGGCAACGGAGGTCCATCGGGAGACATACAGTCTGCTGGGGGATGACGACCCCTACCGGGAGGTGAAGAGAAGGTCAACAGCGGTGGCAAAGGAGCTCCTCCCCCTGGCCGAAAACTATTATAGGGTGGCGGAGGACCGCCTCACTGCCGCAGGAACCCTGGCAGTTGTGGGAAACCTTCTAGATTTTGGGATTATGGACGCTATAACAGGCCCTGAGGTTCTGAAGGAGAACTTCAGGAAATATGTGAGTGAGGGCCTGCATGTGAACCACCTCCGGAGGGCGGAGAAACTTCTTCTTGAAAGCAAAGATAGAACCGTGATATATTTCACAGATAACGCTGGTGAGGTGGTCTTTGACAGGTTTCTGATAGAAGAATTCAAGAATAGGGGCGCGAAGGTCTTTCTCGTTCCAAAGGGAGTTCCCATACTTACGGATGCTACTGTTGAAGATCTTCAGGAAGCGGACCTACTTGAGATGGTGGATGGTATATACAAAACGTCCACATTCTATGTCGGAGTCGAGATAGGAAAAATGGATGAAAAATTGAAAAAGGCGATGGAGGAGGCCGCTCTCATAGTTTACAAGGGAATGGCCAACTACGAGGCGGTGTCGGAGCCGGAGGGCTACAGATACCGACCTCGGATGTTCATCATGAAGGCAAAGTGTGAACCAGTGGCCTCCTCCTTAGGGGTGAAGAAGGGTGAGAACGTGGCCCTTCTTCAGCTTTAACTTCCCCTCTCGTACACGTTCTCCCATGTGCTCTCCTCTATCTGTGTTCCATCGTCATTTACATCTTTGACTTCCCTGACGAACACGTGATACTTCTCGTGGTCCACCGTCCCATCGGAGTCGTGGTCCTCCTTAAGAAGTCCTATTTTCTGTACTCTGAGGAGTTCCACATTTCCATTGGAGTTGTTGTCGTATGCGGTGGAGTTGATGAGCAGGCCTACTTCCTTCTCCGGGTTTCCGTCGGAGTTGCTGTCGTACTTCCACCCCATGATAATGAAGGTGTGGTTCAGCTCTGGGTTTCCGTCGGAGTCTTTGTCGTATAGCTCTGTCTGGGACATGAAGTAGCCTTCTGTCTCGTTGATCCCGTCGCCGTCCCCGTCTACACCTCTCCCAACCCCCACAGTGATCTTCATGTACTCAGGGTTGCCGTCGGCATCGGCGTCGATGAGGAGTTTTTGCACTATCCCCACGGTCACGTTCTTCTCTCCCCTAGCATGGAGGGTTCTGCCAACAATTAGAGTCGAGTTCTCCGTTGTTATCACCCCGTTGTTATACGTTCTGTTGACGGAGAAGAGCATGAACTCCTCGGTGGGGCTGACTCCTCCTGTAATGTTCCTTCCCGCCGCAAGGCCCACGTGGAGCTCATCAGGGGTTTTTAAAATCTCAACAGCTAGTGCGTTCTGCTCAAAACCTCCCCCCAGGCGAGTCCTGTTCTCCACTGCAAAGGCCCTCACCTCAAGCTCCACGCCGGTCTGAGTTGATTTTCTTGTGGCGTTGAAGACGGCGAAGCGCACCCTTTTTGTGACAGTGTTGTTTTCCGCTGCAACCAGTACAACGTTCTTCTCCCCGGGGGTGACCTTGACGTGGTGTACAAATCCCCTCTCCCTGAGAACCTGGCCCTGGGTGTTATTGATCCTTTGAAAGGCTATGAGAGTGGTCTCCCTTGTGTTACTGTTAACATCTCCTTTCACGAGGATTATAGCCTCCTTTATGGGGACGAGGGGGTTCCCTGCCTCGTGACGGAAGAAGAAGAAAGCCGCCCCCTCTTTCTTTTCAAAGTTTCCGTCCCCATCAGTATCCGTGAGGTTCAGCATCCCAGCCGTGGCGAAGCTCTTCTTCGTCAGAAATATGGTGTACCAGTATCCGTAGGAGAGGTGTTTCACGGATATGAAATCAATCGCTCCATCCCCGTCGGTGTCGTTCTTCAATATGCTTGTGTAGGATATCCCCTCCGCCACCATTACACCATTTATGGTAAAGTTGGCGTATATTAGAAGGGTTTTCTCCTCGTAGTTGGGGGTGCCGTCGGAGTCCTTATCCTCCATTTTGCTCTCCATTCCCACTATCCAGGTCAGTGTCCCATTTATGGCGGTGAAGTTCCTCTGTCCGTAGGCGACGCGTATCTCGTGCACCCACTCCGGGTTTCCGTCGCCATCGCTGTCAGTGGTAGTCTTCTTGGTTGAGTTCCACGTGTATTTCTCTAGGTCCGCCTCCTTAACCCCCGCCTCCATGGTGGAGGGTGTGTTTTCCTCAAGCTTGCCTGATAGTTCCTCCTTGGTCTGATCTATGTCGCTTCTTATGTCGCTCTCAAGATCGCTCTCGCTCTGAAGGGTCACACCCCCCTCATCAACAGGAAGCTCCGCCTCATCCGCCAGCGGAGGCTCCTCGATGGTGGGAGGGACCTCCTCCTTGCTTATCCAATCTGAGCCCTTCTCAAGCACATCCCTCTTCTCCTTCAGAAGCTGGGAGGCCTCGGTAACTGTTACCACCGGTTTTGAGGGTATCTCCTCAGGCGTTAGATACCCCTCCTCTGAGAGGAGGTCATCCTCCGATCTTGTTCTCTCCCCCTCCTCCGGCGGTGTCACAGGTCCTGATGAGGGAATGGGCGGTGCACTCTTTATGGGGGGTGGGGTCTCCTCCGGAGCTAGCTCCTCAGCCTGGAACGCTATTGCCTCGGACTCCTCAAACCTCTCCTCGGCCTCACCCTTGGCCTCATGGAAGAGGGCATCGTAGAGCTCCTCTTTAACGATTTCTCCGGGGCCCCTCTCAGAAGATTTTAAGAGAAGCCCCAGTATCCCTAGACTAGCCAGAAAGATCGCCCCTATGAGTATAAGGGGCAGAAGAACCCGTTTTCCGTTTTCTTCTTCGGTCATTTTTATCACCGAGAGGGAGATTTTCAGAAAGGTATATTTAAATGTGCGAAGATATTTTTCAGAAGAATCTTTCAGAAAATTGTTTCATACACCTTTATAAAGGGTGAAAAAGAAGCCCCCTTCAAATGAAATAAAAGGGGTATAAGAATGAAGGCAAAGGAACATTACAGGGGTGTTGAAGACCCTATCGGGGGGACCTTTGACCTTGCCGAGAAGGTATCTGAGAAGGCCAGCAAATTTCTGCTATACAGCCATTTCGCCCTTATATTCACCCTGACCTCCCTCTTTTTCATCCTTATTCTTGCCGTGGCGATCAAGAATCTCTTCGTATCTATGGTCCTTGGGGCTATTTTCCTCATGGGCTTTGTAGCCCTTTTTCTCCTCCTATCGTTAAAGAGGTTTCTGAACGAGTTCTCCTTCCGCTACTCCGCCATCAAGGCCATGCGCGAGGGCCCCCCTTTGGCGAAAGTCCCTAAGGGAAGGAACCCCACCGAGAGGTTCATCAACCACCTCCGTGCGGCCAACAGGAGTTTTGACAAGCTTCTTAAAAGGACGCCAGAGGTGCTGAGAAAGGATGCCTATGTGAAGGGTGCTAGCGGGAGAAGATATCACTACGACGCCTTCATAATAATAAGGCCTCCTCTCCTCTCCAGAATCATTAGGGGGAGTGGAGGATATTCCCTCTTTATAAAAGAACTTAAGAGGGAGCCTGGAGAAGACTATATAAAAAAGATCACCGAAGAGCTCGCGGACATAAGCAGGGCCCACGGGGTCCTCCCCTCCCGTGTCACCTTGATCTTCAAGGCCCCCCGGGGATATGCAGGTATCGACGAGGACCTCTACAGAAAGGTTGTAGATGAGGGTGTGTATCTCCCGGGGAAGAGGAGAACGAGAATAAACTTTCAGATTGTGGCAGAACTTGAGGACGGGACGTATGATTTCATACCGGCTATCCCCGATATCCCCGGGGTTCTGCCCTAGAAAGATGGAGGGTGAGAAGTGAGCACGCGCAGGTACAAGGACATTAACCTATACTCCTGCATAGTGCTCAACCTTCTGGCTTCTGCAACCGGGGTTGACCTCTATCAGAAGGACTTTGAGGAAAAGATAGAGACGATCTTGGAGAAGCCTGGAGGGGGGCTTACGAAATCGGAGATCATGCATGAGATAAGGTCAAATCACAACATGACGGAGAAGATCCTCCGCCATCTTAAAGAGGAGGGCCTTATAGTGATCGAGAGGGATGAGAGGAGCTACAGAGTTTACCCAACAAAGGAAGGTCTCCTGCACGTCAGGGAGTTCAACAAATTCTACGCCAGAATATATGCGAAGCAGATCGAGGACCACTACCGCTATGTGGGACTTCCGTCATGGTATAGGAAGTTCAAGGAATGACCCTAGGGTGTGATATCTAGGAGGGTGTCCCCCCTTCCTAAGGAAATGTAGAGAACCCCCGCATCTTCAAGCTCACTCTCCTTTCCTCTGAAAAGGGCCCTTCCATCAACCACAACAGCCCTTCTCATCAGCCCCTTCATCTGCCGGGGGTCTATATCTCTGTAAACGCTGTGTGCGGTGAAGATTACAGCGAGATCTGAGCCTTTAAGGGCCTCTTCCAGGTCCCTTGTGAAGATGGCCCCCTTCGGGACAGAATCCTCGCTGACAAAGGGGTCGTGGACCTTCACCCCGGCTCCGGAGAAAAGCATCAGCTTAATGAAACTCTCCGCCGGGGAGTTGCGGGGATCGTCACTGTCTTGGAGGAAGGCGTAGCCCAGCACGGTGACCCTTGCCCCTGCTATCTCCACCCCTGCTCTCTTAAGGGCCGCTTTTGCAAGGCGGAACATGTGAACTGGCATATAGTCGTTGAGTCTCCTTGAGAGGCTCATCAGAGGTGCGTCCACCTCAAACCTTCCGCTGCTCCTGGCAGAGTAGATGAGAAGTAGCGAATCTTTAGGAAGGCAGTGTCCCCCCACACCTGCCCCTGGGATGTGCATGTTTCGTATTGGGTTGGCGTGAGGTTGGGAGGGATCGTAAGGGAGGCTGTTCACAAGCTCCCTCACTCTGTAGGCATCAACACCTAAGGATTCGCAGAGGAGTGCGACCTCGTTGGCGAAGGCTATATTCACATCCCTGTAGGCGTTCTCCACAGTCTTGGCAACCTCTGCGGTGAGAATATCGGAGGTTAGTATCTCAGCGCTCACTATGCTGCGGTAGATTTCAACTGCTCTCTCAGTGGATTCCTCGTTAACCCCACCCACGATGCGGGGGTAGTTCTTCAAGTTGTGCACCAGCCGGCCAACCATTACCCTCTCGTAGGAGTATGCCAGCAGGAAATCCTTTGGACAGGAGAGGCCGGAGGCCCTCTCCAGAATGGGTTTGAGGACTCCCTCAGTTGTTCCCGGGGCCACTGTGGATTCAAGGATTACGAGGGTGCCGCTCCTGAGGTGCCTCCCAACACCCTCAGCGGCGGCTTTAAGGTGCGTATAGTCGGGGACCCCCATCTCGTCCACAGGGGTCTGGACATTTATAAGAACAGCATAGGCGTCCTCCACGGCGGAGAAGTCCGTTGTGGCCCTGAAGGTGCCGTCGTGGAGGCACTTCTGAAGCATTTGGGGGAGGTGTGGTTCTTTCCCTCTCAGGGGCAGCTCTCCGCGGTTTAAGCTTTCCACCTTCTGCTTTAGAACGTCTATCCCCGTCACGTCCCACTTTCCTGTTACGGCTAGGGAAAGCGCAACGGGGATGCCCGCATAGCCCATCCCCACCACGACGATTCTTTTTCTCTCCACATCTCTCCCCCCGGTCAGATGAGGCCCGCCTTCTGGAGGATCATTAGATCTTCTGTTGAGAGCTTCTCACCGGCCTTGAACCTCTCGTATATTTTCTGGGCCTGTGCCTTAAGGTTCATCTCCCCCCCAGGCTTTTTAGCCCTTCTCTTCTTCTTTATCCCGTATATGATTTTGTCAAAATCGTGGACCTGGTGGATGAGCTCTATATGGAGACGGTGTTCCTCGTCAGCCCTCTGTTTGGTCTCGACAAACTTCTCCTGAGCTTTATCTGCCTCCCGGGTTTTCTCATCCGCCTGCTTGAACAGCTCACTCATCTTTTCGTGATACTTCTGCGCCTCATCAGCCAGACGGTTCACCTCTTTGTGCCAGCGGTCCATCTCTTCCTTTACAGCCTTCATCTCCTCCAGAAGGGCCCTGACCTCCTCGTTCTTCTCAAATACCTTCTCCCTCTCCTTTATCTCCCTCTCAAGCTTTGCTATCCTATCCAGGAGCTCTTTCTCTTTCTCCCGGGTCAGAGATTGAGTTTGATATTGGAACTCAAGGCGGTCTCTCTCTCTCTTCAGCTTTGAAAGAGGAATGGCTTCTTTGGGAAGCTTCTCCCTTTTCAGCCTCGCTAACTTCTTGTTGAGCTCAGCCCATTTATGGCCCAGATCATTCCGTTTCTTTTTGGCCTCCTGAACCTTACGGTTTAGCTCGTCACGGAGCCTTTTAAACTCTATCGCCTGCCTCCGCAGCTCTCTAGCCTCCTGGTTCAGCTTGTCCCTGACTTCCGCCCAGTGGTGGGTCTCACGGTTTAATTTATCCCTTCTAGCCTTGTGGACCTCGGCGAGGTTGTTTATCCTGTTTCTCTTCTCCTCAAGCTCCTCAATAAGCTCACTCATGGGCACCACAGACATTCTTTTTTAGCCAAAGGCGCACGGGGCAGGCGAAGGAGGGGGATATTATTAATCTTTCTTCCTCCCGTGCCCCGGGGGGTGTTAATAATCTATTTATATTAAATCCTTTTTCCTCCCCTCCTATGACTTCAGGCTGGTGAAAGAAATGGTTGAATTTGAGGTTATAGAGGAGCGCATAATTCCTTTCGGAAAGAGGAACTTTATAGAGGTAGCCCGAAAGAGGGCACTTTTCAGCAGAGGAGAGGCGGAGTTTATCTCCATAGCTAGGGGATACTTCACCCAGGACGATGAGAGGAGGTACCGCAACAGCGTCACACTTCCGCTGGACAGCGAGGTCTTGAGAGACTTGGTGGAAGCCGTGAGGGGGGTTGCGGAGGGTCTGGAGGCAGTTGAGGAGTGACCGATACCCTTTTATTTGGGTATATTTTAAGGTTGCCTCAACTCACACAAGAGAAATTGCGGGGAGAGAAACATGGTGGAGTTCAAGGCCGTCATCGGGGACCCGAAAACGGGTAAAACGTACCAGAAGACCGTGACAGGTCAGTATGCAAACAGACTGTTGGGGATGAAGATAGGGGACGTATTCGACGGGATATTCGTCTCCCTGCCGGGATACAAACTCAAGATAACCGGAGGGTCCGATAAGGATGGCACACCCATGAGGCCGGACCTCCCCGGGACCGGCAGAAGAAAGCTGCTTCTGTCCGGCGGAGTGGGCTTCCATCCCGTGAAGAAGGGGGAGAGGAGGCGGAAGATGGTCAGGGGCAACACCATATCCACCGAGATCGTTCAGATCAACATGAAAGTGGTTAGTCACGGGGCGAGGCCCATAGAAGAGCTGCTCAAGGAAGAGGAGAAGTCATGAGCGGTAAGGTACCCCAGCCCGAGCTCAACATAGGCATGGTGGGCCATGTTGACCACGGAAAAACCACCCTGACAGAGGCACTTAGTGGTATCTGGACAGACACACACTCAGAGGAGCTCAAAAGGGGTATTACCATTTATCTGGGTTATGCGGATACCTCCTTTTACCGCTGCCCCAAGTGCGAGTTCCCCAAGAACCACACCACAAAGGAGGTATGCCCCCACTGCGGCTCGAAAACGGTGTTCCTGCGAAGGGTATCCTTCGTGGATGCCCCCGGGCATGAAACCCTTTTGACCACTATGCTTGCCGGGGCGGCCATAATGGACGGTGCGCTCCTTCTTGTGGCTGCCAACGAGCCCTGCCCCCAGCCCCAGACTAGGGAGCACCTTCTAGCCCTCGAGTTCATGGGACTTGACAGAATCGTGATAGTCCAGAACAAGATAGACATAGTGAGCGAGGAGAGGGCTAGGGAGAACTATAAAGAGATAACGGAGTTCGTTAAGGGCACCATCGCAGAGGGTGCCCCAATAATACCTGTATCCGCCCACTTCGATGCTAACATTGACGTTCTCATCTACGCTATTGAAAAGATGATTCCCACGCCGCCTAGGAAGAGGCTTGAGGAGCCCTTTAGAATGCACATCGCTAGGTCCTTTGACGTGAACCGCCCCGGAACCCACTGGAAGGATCTTGTGGGAGGGATAATTGGGGGCTCCATTACCCGGGGAAGGGTGAGGGTGGGAGACGAGATTGAGATCGTTCCGGGGATTACTGGCAAGGACAGCAAAACGGGCAAGTATTTCTACGAGCCCATATCCACTGAGGTCACCTCCTTAAAGTGCGGGACGGTGGAGTACGATGAGCTCACCCCTGGGGGTCTAGCCGCCATAGGCACCAAGCTCGATCCCACCCTGACAAAGAAGGACCAACTGAGGGGAGCCATTGTGGGGGCCCCGGGGACCCTCCCACCCGTGAGGGAGCACATCGTTCTTGAGACGCACCTGATGGAATACGTTGTGGGTCTCTCCACCCAGCAGAAGGTGGAGAAGATAAAAACGGGGGATATGCTCCTTCTCAACATCGGCACTGCCAACACCATAGGCGTTGTTACCAGCCCCCGGGAGGACACCATTGAGATGAGGCTCACAATGCCTGTTGCGGCTGAAGATGGGCAGAGGGTGGCCTTAAGCAAAAGGGTGGGCGGGCGATATCATATAATAGGGTACGGGATTATAACCGGTTGATGACCTCTAAAGAGCCCACCAAAGCCCCTCTGCCCCGGGGAGTGATCATTGATGCTAACGTCCTCTTCATACCCTTTCAATTTGGAGTGAACCTCACCGAGAGCCTGCGGGAGCTCCTCGGCGAGGGTGTAGAGATTATTGTCCCCTCTTCCGTCATTGATGAGCTCGAGAGGCTTCCCGGAGAGGACTGGAGAAAGAGGGCGGCCCTCAAGCTCGCCAGAAGATTTCGCATTGTGAGGACGGAAGGCAAGGGGGACAGGGCCATTCTAGAGCTGGCAAAGAGGCTGAAGCTCCCCGTGGTTACACAGGACAAGGAGCTCAAAAAGAGGTTGAAGGCGGAGGGCATTAAGGTGATCACCCTGAGGGAGCGCTCCTACTTTGTCTTCATCTGATTTAATAGTCCTGGTCGCCGTTATGCCACGGGTCGTAGTCATTGGGTCCAGGAGAGGAGATGTAGGGTCTGAAGGCTGGGTCACCGTAGATTACAAACATTGAGATCTCCTTCCAGTGGGCGGAGTAGAGGCTCTCCCAGTTGGGGTCGTCTGGGTTCTGCTCCAGGGGAGTTAAGCGGAAGTCGTGGTTGGGATTGTTTATATAGCGGTTCTCTGCCCACCTCAGGGCGTCTCCCACACTGCCGTACTCCTCTTCATGGTTCAGCACCCCATCCCAAAAGAAGGCGTACCAGGCGTCGTTCAGGTCCCACTGGTGGTTCCCCGTAGCCTCGCCTACCAGGGCGTCGGAATCCTGCCCCACGTTGGAATAGGAGACCTCTGTAGCTCCCCCAACGGCCACAGCTCCACCGTAGAGGTAGTTGAGAGCAAAGGCCCTCGATATGTTGAGGTCCTCTTTGTGCGACCCGAAGCCCTTCCCGTGGATTTTGGCGTTCATACAAGCTACGAAGAAGGCAACTTGGGGGGGCAGGAGGAGTTCTCGCGCCTCCTCGCTCCTCAACACCCCATCGGGGTCGCTGGTGGTGACATAGGAGATCATGTAAAGGGAGCCTGTCTCCGAGCCATGGCCTCTGTAGGCCACGAAGCCGGAGGCCTGAAGGGATTTGGTTATGTCAGTCTCCGTTGTGGGTTCCACGGGGTCGGGAAGGAGATTGTGGCCCACTCCGGAGGGCCCGTAGTAATCGTAGGTCATCCCCTCATCGTCCAGGTCTCTGCAGAAGAACCTTGCTGGGGTTGCCTGCCTTCTCTGGTAGGTTATCTGAAAGCCGCTCAGGGAGGTCCCGTGCCGCCTCCACTCCACAGTCTTATGGCCCGTAGAGTACTCTGCTACGATTGTGGGGGAGAACCTCTCGTAGAGGAAGGTTCTCGTTATCTGATTGCTGAGACCCTGAAGGTTCAGATTTATAAAGCGTCCCACGGAGGCGTCCATGGTGTAGGGATCCTCATCAAGAAATCCGTAGACCACATCGGAGTTCACAAGGGAGTCCCCCTCTCTGGAGTTCGGATCGGAAGAGGTGGTATCCGGAAGCTGGAACTGCGGTACTGCTGCGGCGCTTCCGAAGAGGGCTATGTAGTGGGGCACGCCAAAGGTCCCCGAGACCTCTTTCAGTTTCAGATAGAGTCCTATGGCCCTGCTGTTCAGCTCCGTGTCAAGGTAGCCGATCTCCTCGGTGGACGGTGTCCAGTCCGTCAGGACATAGGCCCGGTGGTAGGCGGCAACTGTTGGGGCCAGGGCGGAGAGGGCGTCAATGTGGAAGAGGCTGTCGTACTCGTTGTAGGAGGGGGTGTTCTCCTCAAGGGTCTTCGCGTTGAGATCGTAGGGGTTAGCCACCACAAGGTACTCAAAGGGCACACCCCGGGCTTTAAGGGCCGCCCACGCCTCCTCCTGGGAGGAGAAGGTCGCCTGATAGGGATACATGACCTTTCCCTCAACCGCTGCAACCGGGGCGCTCCAGAGGGCGTCCCTGAAGCTTTCAACGTAGAGGAGCCCCTCAAAGCCTTTGAAGAGCGAGGGGGCTTTGGGACAGAGAGGCAGGACGAACTCGTCCCTCAGATCGAGTCCCTGCCCTTTGAGGGTCTCAGCTAGGGTTTCGTTGTTTGCGAAGAGTATGACGGGAAGGTTCATGCAGGAGAGCTTCTCTAAGGTGTCCATCTGATGGTTATCGAGCCCCTCTTCAGTCGCTATGAAGAAGGGATGGCAGCCATCCTTTACGGCTAGGGAGGATATGGTCGCTATGGCTAGCATGTCTTCCATGCTGTCGGGCTGCTCCGCCACTATTATATAGTCCTCTGGGAGATCCAGTGTGGGAGAGTATTTTGGGGGTGCCGGGGGAGCTGGCCTTGTTACATAATAGACGGCTATGGAAAGGAGAAGGACCACAACCGCTCCTGCGGCCAGCGCCTTTTTCATCTCGGGCTTCATCATCCAAACCTCCTTGGAACCATCACTGCAGACCTCCTTATAATCACGTAACGTTTTTTACATTATTGGTGGTCTTCAGCGCCCTGTACCCTGAGGCCCTTCCAATACTTGTCCAGGGGCCGCACCTTAAGCTCCCCCCGGGAGGATTTGATGGCCTCTACCTCCGCAAAGGCCCCCTCCACAGTGGTGATGAAGGGGATCATGAGCTCCACGGCAAGCCTGCGCATCTTCATCCCATCCCTCACGGGGCCACTCTTCGCCGTAGGGGTGTTAATGATGAGGTTTACTTTCCCATTCCGCATGAGGTCCAAAGCATTCGGCTTCTTACCGTCCGATATCCTGTAGACCACCTCGGCCTCTATTCCCCTTGAGCGTAGGAACTCTGCGGTCCCCGGGGTCGCCACGATCTTGAAACCCAGAGAGAGGAGCTCTTTGGCCACAGGAAGACACCTCTCCTTGTCCTCGTCTTTTACGGTGATGTACGCAGTCCCGCCGGATGAGAATTTCTCATCCAATCTGGAGCGTATGGCATTGTAGTAAGCCTCCCCGAAGTCTGCCCCGATCCCCATCACCTCTCCAGTGGACTTCATCTCCGGTCCTAGAACGGGGTCCAGCCCCTCAAGCTTGAGGAAGGGGAAGACAGGTGCCTTGATGGCGAAGTGCCCTAGCTCGAAGCCCTCCCGGGGAAGGCCCTGTTCGCTCAAAGGGGTCCCTAGCATTGCCCTCACAGCTACCGGGACCAGCGGGATGCCCGTTGCCTTAGACACGAAGGGAACGGTCCTTGAGGCCCGGGGGTTGGCCTCTAGAACATAAATCTCACCGTCCTTCACCGCGAACTGTATGTTTATGAGCCCCACAGTTCCGAGGGCTAGGGCTATCTTTTTCGTAGCCTCCTCTATCCCCTCCACGACCTCTGGAGTCAGGGAAAAGGGAGGAAGGGATGTGTGGGAGTCCCCCGAGTGCACCCCGGCCTCCTCAATGTGCTCCATAACCCCCGGGACAAAGACATCCTGTCCGTCGCTCACCGCGTCTACGTCAACCTCCTTGGCCCCGCTGAGGTATTCGTCCACTAAAGTGGGGTGGTCCTCCGTGACAGTAGCGTTCTCCCTGAAGTACCTCTTTAGCTCCTCCTCTGAGTATATAATCTCCATGGCCCTGCCGCCTAGGACGTAGGAGGGTCTCACCAGGACAGGGTATCCTAACCTCTCAACGATTTCAAGCACTTCCTCGAAGCTTCTAGCCACTCCCCCAGAGGGCTGCTTCAGGCCAAGAGACGTAAGAAGGGAGTGGAATCTTCCCCTATCCTCGGCCAAATCCATGTTCTCGGGGCTAGTTCCCAGGAACTTTAAGGGGATCTCTAGCCGCTCCACTTCCTCTCTCAGAGGCATGGCTAGGTTAACCGCCGTCTGCCCCCCGAACTGGAGGACCACAGAGCCCGAGCCGCTCACCTGAAGGGCCTCTAGGACGTCCTCTAGGGTGAGGGGTTCAAAGTACAGCTGGCTAGATATGTCAAAATCTGTGGAGACAGTCTCGGGGTTGTTGTTCACCATCACCGCCTCGTATCCCTCCTCTCTCAGGGTGAGGGCCGCTTTGACACAGGAGTAGTCAAATTCCACCCCCTGCCCAATCCTTATTGGGCCTGACCCGACGATGAGCACCCTCTTCTTACTCCTCCTTCTCTCCTGCCCCCTTCTGCCCAGATACGTTGAGTAATAGTAGGGAGTTAAGGCCTTAAACTCCCCAGCACATGTGTCTACTATTTTGAAGGCGGGCCTGATTCCCCACCTCCACCTGGCATCCCTTACAGCTCTCTCCTCTACGCCCCCTAGATGGGCGATCCTCGTGTCGGAGAAGCCCATCCTTTTGAGTTCCCACAGATCATCTCTGCTCAAAGCTCCCCACCCGACCTCTTTGAGCATGCCCTCGGCTCTCACGATTCTCTCTATAGCCTCAACGAAGAAGATGTGGTAGCCGCTGAGCTCCGCCACTTTCTTAGGGGGATAGCCCCTTCTTAAGGCCTCTGCCACGCACAGGAGTCTCCTGTCGGTGGGCATCTCCACCTCTTCAAGGACCCTGTGGTCGTAGCCAGATACCCCCTTGAAGCCATCAAAGGAGAGCTCAAGACTCCTTAAGGCCTTCTGTAGCGCCTCCTCCATGTTCCTTCCTATGGCCATGACCTCCCCGGTGGACTTCATCTGTGTGTCGAGCCTCCTTACGGCGTTCACAAACTTGTCGAAGGGCCAGCGGGGTATTTTCACAACAACATAATCCAGGGAGGGCTCGAAGGCAGCCGAGGTTCCCGTTATAGGGTTCCGAATCTCTTTAAGGAGGTAGCCCACGGCGATCTTCGCCGCTATCCTTGCTATAGGGTAGCCCGTGGCTTTGGAGGCAAGTGCAGAGGAGCGGGAGAGGCGTGGGTTCACCTCTACGACCCTGTACTCGCCGGTATCATGCCTGTAGGCGAACTGGATGTTGCACCCGCCCTCTATCTTGAGCGCCCTTATGATTTTAAGCGCAGCGTTCCTGAGCATTTGACTCGCCTCGTCTGAGAGCGTCTGGGCGGGAGCGACAACAACGCTTTCCCCTGTGTGCACCCCCATGGGATCCAAGTTCTCCATGCTGCAGATGGTTATGGCGGTATCTGAAGAGTCTCTCACCACCTCGTATTCATACTCCTTCCAGCCTAGAACAGACTCCTCTATAAGCACCTGCCCCACCCTGGAGTGCAGAAGCCCGCGGTAGACAATCCTTGTGAGCTCCTCCTCATTCATTGCGATGCCACCCCCTGTCCCTCCCAGGGTGTATGCGGGCCTCACAAGCACCGGGTAGCCACCCACCTCCTCCACAACAACCTTTGCCTCCTTAACGCTCCTCACCGTTCTGCTCCTCGGTATGGGCTCGCCGAGACGGAGCATGAGCTGACGGAAAAGCTCCCTATCCTCGGCAGTCTCTATGGCATCGAAGTTCACTCCCAGGAGTCTGACACCCTCCTCGTCCAGTACCCCCTTCTCCTTAAGCTCCGCCGCTATATTCAAAGCCGTTTGGCCGCCCATCCCGGCAACAAGGCCGTCCACCACCTCCTCCCTTATTATCTGCCTTGCCACCTCCCATGTGGTTGGCTCTATGTAGACCCTGTCGGCCCAGATAGGGTCCGTCTGGATGGTGGCGGGGTTGGAGTTCAGAAGTATCACTCTGTAGTCCTCCTCCTTGAGAGCCTTTAAGGCCTGCGTCCCCGAGTAGTCGAACTCCGCCGCCTGGCCTATGGTTATGGGGCCGGAGCCTATAACTAGAATGGTGGATATATCCTCCCTTCTCGGCATTATCCGCCACCCCCTTCTAGTGCCCACCTCACGATTCGTGGGAAGATATCTCTAGTGTCGTGGGGACCGGGTCCTCCTTCAGGGTGGAACTGTAACCCCCTCACCTTAAGCCCCTCTGCCGCTATCCCCTCAACCGTTGAGTCGTTAAGGTTTCTGTGAGTGACGTGCACATCTTCGGGGAGAGAGGGTTCGTAAGTGGCGTAGCCGTGGTTTTGGGAGGTTATGAAGACTCTCCCCGTGGCGGTCTCTTCTACAGGGTGGTTCGAACCCCTGTGGCCGAACCTGAGCTTATATGTGTTGCCGCCGAAAGCAAGGGAAAGAAGCTGGTGCCCCAGACATATCCCGAAGAGGGGGTAACCCTCCTCACCCAACCACCTAATGCCTTTCACAGCCGGCTCAAGGGCTGGGTGCTGGGGGTCTCCGGGGCCGTTGGAGAGCACTATTAGGTTAGGATTGAGCTCCACTATTCTTTCTGGGGGTGTGTCCCAGGGAACCCTTATCACCTCCCCGAGGGGCCGTAAGAGCTCAAGGATGCTCCTCTTCACTCCGAAGTCCCAGAGGACTATTCTGGGTGAGGACTTTCGGGAGGGATAGATCACCTCCCTTACAGTGGAGGTCTCCTTAACCAGGTTCAGCTCCCCGGGGGTAGGAGTGCGTAAAATCTGCTCTAAGATGTCCTCTGGACTGAAGCGGAAGAACCTCTTGGTGCGGAAGGCAAGCACCGCCCCCATCATTGTCCCCCTCTCCCTTATCTTCAGGGTTACCTCCCTTGTCTGTGGAAGCTGCACCCCGGGGACCCCATTCTCCTTCAGATATCTTGAGAGACTCTCCGAGCTCCTCATGGCAATAAAGCCCTTGGCCCATATCCTCTCGCTTTGAGTGAACTCGGGGTTGACACCATAGTTACCCTGGAGGGGATAGGTCATCAAAAGTATCTGGCCATGGTAGGAGGGGTCAGTTAACGCCTCCTGATAGCCCGTCATCGATGTATTGAAAACAACCTCCCCAAAGGCCTCCCCCTCCGCCCCGAGACCTTTTCCCTCGAAAATAGAGCCGTCCTCCAGAACAAGCACTCCCTTGAACTCTTCACAGGAGGACATCGGCGGGAACCCCGTATGAGATTTGTACATAATAGGATGGTGATAAAAAAAGTTTCTCTCAGCCCCCCGGATAATTCTGTTGAGTGGGTGGAAGGAACATCTCAAAGAGGTTTTCAATGAGATAGCTTTATATACAGGCATCATTTAGTTGGAAGTCCGGCAGGTGCTTGAGATGGCAAGGTTTCCGGAGGCTGAAAGAAGACTGCTCTATAAGAAGATATGCATGAAATGCAATGCCAGAAACCCCATGAAGGCTACCCATTGCAGAAGATGCGGCTACAGGGGCTTGAGGCCCAAATCCCGGGAGAGCAGGGGTAAGTGATCAATGGGCACCTGGCCGTATACGGTGTAGACCTATTTTTACTGACTCCCCAATGCTCTTAAAGGGAGTCTTTTCTGTATCCTCCTTTCCCTGAGGGTAACTCAGGTATCCGTAGTGTCTTGCAGCCCTCTCAATGGCAGATATAAAGGTCCAGTAGAATGGGGTCATTAAGGTCCCCCACCACCGGTCGTCAAAGTAGTCCTTTAAAATTCTTTTACCCTGCCTTATCCCATGGGTCAGGCATCTTTTGAGAAGCTCAACGTGGGCCTCAGAAAGTTTATAGGCCTTGAACCAATCCCTGTCCTTAAGAAGCCCCATGGGGACGAAGAACATGGGCATTATAATGGCCTTGAAGTCCCACAGCTCATCTACAAGCTCCAATGTCTTTATTATGTCATCTTCCGTCTCCTCAGGTAACCCGGTGATGAGGGTCATAGCAGGGGTTAGGTGGGTGTCCTCCATGATTCCCGCGGCCTCCACCACCAGGGATGGCCATTCCTTAGTGTCAAAGGGTTTGGCCTTGGCCGGCATAATCTTCTCTGCCAGCCGGGGCGAACCCGTTTCCACCCCGATCTCCGCCCCCCACCAACTCTGGTTTTCATCCAGCAGTATCTCCGCACACCTTGTGATTAGCTTATCGTCTCTCTCGCCTTTGACTAGGGCAGCTATGGAGGCGTGCGACCATACGAGCTTTCTATAATGCTTCTTGCCCAGCCTCATCAGTTTAAGCACCTTTTCTGCGTTCGGTATCACCCCTTTTGCGCCGTAGAGAGGAACATCCTCGGACTGGAATATGCCATCCTTCACCCCACCCCTGACGTTCACTAAGATTTCTTTTTCTATGTTCTTATATGGTATGAACCTCAAAGGCCTTAAGGTGACGGAGCAGAACTTGCAACCTCGAGGACAGCCCCTCATAATCTCAACCATCCCGTTCACCGAGGGAGCCTTGATTGTGGGAATCTCTCTAAGCAGCGGGGCCTCCTTGGGGGGCATAGTGACCCACTCTGGGAGCTTCTCCCCCCTCAGGGCCTTTTCCACAAGCTCCACCACTATTCTCTCCCCCTCCCCCTCTACAACGGTGTCAACCCCCCACCTCTTCCTCTCCTCCTCCCTGTAAGACCACTGCCACGCCGCAGGGCCACCAGCTATGATCTTCAGCCCTCTCTTCTTTGCCGCCCTTATCTCCGGCTTCTCCATGAACTCTTCAAAGGAGAGGGCGTTCACCGTCTTCATCTTGAATATTGAAGCGAAGGTGGAAGAGGGTGGTCCGAAGCCGAAATAATCATGGTGGGAGATAAGGAGGACCTTGGCGTTCTCAAGGTGTTTTTCCAAATGGTCAGGGTCTATGATCTGGGCATCGTACCCAGCGTTCTGAAGTGCGGCCTCTATCTTCCTCATACCGTAAGGGGCCTGCCAGGGCCTCCCCTCTGAGTCTACCTTCATTCTCGGGGCAAAAAGATACATCCATACGCCTCTCGGAAGCAGAACGGGTGCCCCTGTAGCCCCGAATCCCAGGAACTCCTTGCCATGGTGGTTGCTTATTAGGGTTCTATCCGTGGACAGAACCACCTCGGTCATAGCTCACACCCCTTCTATCAGCCTTCTTAGAGACCCCTCAAGGCACTTGAGCTCTTTCCTAAGCTTGTCAAGCGCCCTCTCTCCCTTATCCTCCTCGTCCAGCGTCCTGAGGAATGGTCTTATATGCCCCTCCAGAAGCTCTCTGACAAACATGTTGAAGCTCTCCGCCAGTCCCTTTGAAGGCCAGTAGACATTCCTGCCGCCTCTGCGGGCCTTTTCCACCAGGTAATGTCTTCTTAAGCGCATAAGGGAAAGGGAGATGGAAGCGGGGCTGTAGCCAGTGCTCCGAGACAGCTCTCCTGCAGTCATAGGCTCATCGGAGAGTATGAGGGCTGTCAGCACCGCACTATCGCTCTCCGAGAACCCCAATTTCTTGAGAAGGTTCTGGGTGTGATGTGCAGCTTTACTCTTCATGGAACCACCTCAGCCCTTTAATATATTTTAAAATATTTAAAACCTGTGAAGAACCGACTGAGTAATCAAGAGCATTGAAAGAGCTGATAAGATGGCAGAGAGGCGATGTTAAGGAGGGAAAGAGATATTGAAAAAAGAGTTGCGGAAAGAAAAGAGGGGGTGGTCAGAGAAAAAGAAAGGGGGGAAAGGGGATGAGAGAAATCATTCTTCTTCTATTCCCTCCCCTTTCTTCCTGGTGAAGATATACACCAGAAGGGCCAATACTAGAAGCACTACGACTACGATAATGATCATCGCTGCAGTGCCTACTCCCTCCCTCTCTTTAGGCTGCTTAAGCTCTCCGGAGAAAGCTGGTGCAATGTTCTCACCGCCTTCGCTGGTTGAGAAGTAATAAGAATACTTTCTGCCCTCTTCGAACCTCTCTTCAGATATCTCTGCGTGGTAGACCCCCGGACTCTTCTCAGTCAGTTTGAACGACTCCACACCCTCTATCACGATGTAGATGGTGCTGTTGGGAGTGGCCTCAACATCCACAACCCAGTTCCCGTCCTGAATCTTCACCTCAGCGGAGGTTATGTTCACATTGGGGGTGGGGCCGGGCCCGGGGGGTACACCTCCCCCTTCTATCACCACCCTCAGAACGGCGGATGTCTCAAGCTCCCCGTCGCTCACCACGATTACAGGGTAGACTGTGTGCAGGGTTGTATTTGAAGGAAAGAAGAAGGTGACGGAAGTGCCGTTCACTGTGGCATAGGTGCAATTCATCACCCGTACGGTGAGGTTTTTAATTGGCGTCTCCACATCTCCTATTATTGATGAGAGGTTGAGGGTGTAGTTCTCTCCTGCCCTCACCGTGACATTCCAATCCCCGGGTGCGTTTATGAAGGGGGCATCGTTCACCGCTGTGACATTCACCGAGAGGGTGACCTTTGTGCTCGCCCCGCTGAGGTCTGTTGCGGTGACTTCAACGGTTCCATTGCCGTAATAGTTCTCCCTGGCGGATATATTAAGCAGGGTGCCGTTTAAATCTACGAGGATGTTCTCAGTGTTGCTGGAGGCCTCGAAGGAGAGATTCTCTCCCTCCGGGTCGGAGAAGAGAGCGGAGAGGTTCAGAAGGGAGTAGGTGTCCTCTGCGAACGCCACCGAATCCTCTCCGGAGAAGACGGGAGGCAGGTTGAGATAGAGAGTCACGTTCATCGTCCCCGGGATTTGCTCGTCGAACACTTCTGCGGTGAGCTCTTCCGTAGCGGTGTAAGGCTCCTCTCCTGCGGTTGCGGTGAAGGAATACTTTGGTGCACGGCCTCCCGAGGCATCCCAAATATAGACGGGCATCTTAAGCAAGGTCCACCCCACAGGGAGGGTGTCGTTGAAAAGAACCTTCCTCTTTTCCGCTGTGACGGTCAGGTGTGCACCTTCAAGAGGTGTGCTCAAAGGCTCATCTATTACCGTTATGTTCACATCGTCTTGGAGGATGAGAGTGGCATTGTCCCCGGATACCTGCACACCGAAGAAATCAAAGTCTATATGGTAAAGGTCTACCACGAGCCCCTCCGGGCCGCTAGCGTCTTCTATAGCGATGGCATCCTCTTCTGATGACATAAGTGAGACGTTCGTTAGGCTGATCTTACCGTCAGCAACGAGCTGAAGTGCCCCAGATACGGAAAAGATCTGAAGGTTACTAAGGGTGAGATTGTGGCAAATGGCGGGACCCGACGAATATATGGCCTTTCCCGCCTCGGCGATAAGCCCGTAGGAGATGTCCACCATATTGAGGTTCCCATAGAGGGCAATGCCGCTCTCAAGCACCCCTGCATCGCTCTTTTCCAGAAGGAAACGGCCGATAGTTATCTGGGAGTTATCCCTCTCCAGGTATATCCCGGCCGCACCGCTGATCACGATGTCTAGGTCGTGCAAGGTCACGTTATTGCAGGCTCTCAGGTGGATGGCGGAACTTACCTCCCCCCTAGCTTTTATGTATCCAACATCCAGACTATCTACACTATCCAGCAGCACGGCATCCTGTGTGATATTCGCGAAAGTGAGTCTCATGATACTGGACTCCTCCACGGGGGTGGTATGGACGACAAGACCTGCCGAGCTGTTAGCGATGTAGCCGTAATCCAGTGTGATAGCCGCCCCTGAGAAGCTTATGGCAGTCTCGGTGTTCACAATGGAGAAGTGCGTCCCTGTGATCTTGCCGCCTTCCAGGACCCTGATGCCCTTCCAGAACACCTCTTCATTTGAGGGTACAAAGGATATGATGCCATCCTCCTCTCCTCTGAGCTCCAGAGTACCCTTCACCGTGATGATGGAACTGGAGTCTGTGTACAGTGTGGTGCCTGAAGTGACCACCAGAGTGCCCTCGGTCTCTATCGTGACATTCCCTAGTATGTAGGAGCTCGCTGAGGTCTCGAAATATGTGTCAATAACTCCCTGAAGAATCGGAGGCATCCTGGTTTTCTCACCAAAAGAATCGCCTACAATCAGAGGAAGCGCAGCAAGCAACATAACAGCAGCAACCATAAGACTTACGCTGCTCGCCCTCATTTTCTCACCTCCATCAACTTTTTTTAAATCTTCTGGCCACTTTCCCGTAAATACCATCTAAAGAGAACTACTATAAAAGGATTACTCACACCTGCAGAGGCTTAGCCTGGGGTCCTTCCTCTCCACATCCCTCAAAAATGGCTATTCCCTCCCAATGTATATGGATAGAAAGGGGGGAAAGAAATTCTTATATTTCCTTTTATTATACGTCAGGTTGAAGCAGTGTTGGGAGGACTTGAGAATGGGACTTAAAACAAGAATGTTTCTGGCAATCTCACTGCTCTTCGGCATACTTTTCGCTTTCTTTATGGGCCTAACTTATTATTTTTACTACGTAGGGGCTATAGGTGGAATATGGATTATAATAATTCCGGTAGCGCTTGCAGTGGCTATTGTGCTCCTTCAATGGGCCCTCTCCCCCCTTATTCTCAAGTGGATCTACAAGATAGAGTGGGTGGCTGGTTACACCCCCGAGATAGACACCTATATTGAGGATGTCGTGAGAAAGTACAACATCAAAAAGCCCACTCTAGGCATTATCAGAGATGGCAATCCCAACGCCTTCTGTTTCGGTTGGACTCGAAACAAAAGTTTCCTAGTGATCACGGAGGGCATCCTCCGCTACTGTGATGAGGGTGAGGCCAAGGCTGTGGTGGGTCACGAGCTGGGGCATATAGCACACAATGACTTTGTTGTAATGACCATAGTAGCTGCGGTCCCCTTGATCTTCTACGTAATCTTTAGGGGAGCCCTTGCTCTCCTTCGTGCCAGCGGAAGGAGCAGGGGCAAGTCATCCGGATACGCTGCTATGGCAGCTATAGTGGTAGCTGCCGTTTCCTTTGTCATCTATTTGTTGAGCCAGCTTGTGGCGCTTCTCATCAGCAGATACAGAGAGTACTGGGCCGACAGGTTCTCGGCCGAGACCACGGGAGATCCCAGCAAGCTCTCGAGCGCACTTGTAAAGATAGCATACGGACTGGCCGTTGAAGGAGGTGGAGGAAAGGCGGAGAAGGGTCACAGAAGGTATGAGAACGCCCTTATGATCTTCAACGCCAATCAGGCCAGGGCCCTTGCGGTGAACGCCACTGCCGGTATGGGTTTTGCGGACAAAGAGAGGATAAAGAAGGCTATGGCATGGGACCTCTGGAATCCGTGGGCATTCTTCCTCGAGCTGAAGAGCACACACCCGCTCCCTGCCAAGAGGATCGTTGAGTTGGACCGCCTGGCGGAGAAGATGGGAAAGCTCCCCTTCATAAAATTTGAGGAAAGACGTCCGGAGTCCTACTGGGACGAGTTCATAGAGGACGTGCTGGTCTCCAACCTGTGGGTCTTCTCCTTCCCACTTTCACTGCTGGTCTTCCTCTACAGCGACTTTACAAAGGCGGTGGGCACCTTTTTCGTTTCCTTGGGCGTTTTCATCCTTATCTACTTCCTCACGCTGAAGTACCCCTTCTCCTTCAAGAAGAGGAATGTAGGAGAGCTTCTGGAGGACGTGAAGGTTTCCCCGGTCAGGAGCAGGCCAGTTATACTTAAAGGAAGGATCATCGGAAGAGGCGTCCCGGGGCTCTTCTACTCGGAGGATCTAAAACTGGATGACGGGACGGGTCTCGTCCTTCTGGACTACCACCAGATAGCCAATTTCATTGACTTCCTTGTGGGAGTATTTGCCACGGAGGAGAAGATAGGTCAAGAGGTTGAGGTATGGGGTTGGTACAGGAGGAAAATCATCCCCTATGTGGAGATATACAAGATGAAGATAGGAGGCAGGTGGAAGAAGATATACACTCAGAAGCTGTACTATGCAGTAGCTGCTCTGTTAGCCCTGCTGGGGGTACCTTTCTTCCTGCTTTAGACCGAAAGGGGAGATGGCGGGTTGCTCATATGGGTGAGAAAAGCCCCCCCGTCTTAATCAGAGAGAAGACCTCAAGGACCATTGTATATGCGGCGTAGAAGAGGGCCATACCTCCTACGGGAAAGGGGAGTGCTGGGAAGATATCGCCCTCCTGCACGTAGAGAGAGGTCCTTACAAGCCCCGCAAGGCAGACCAGGGAGAGGCTGAGTGCCAGTAGGAGAGCTACTATGAGGCCCTGGGCTAGGGTAGTTATTCCCACGGCGGGAAGGATGACGAAGTAGTGTCTCACGATGGAGGCCCCAAGGGCGGAATATATCACCAGATCACCCAGGCCTATCTGCCACTCCCCAGCGTCGTAGAGTCCAATCTCCGTGAAGTCGGGGAGCCCTTTTCCTTTTTTTCTCGCGAGTTTCCGTGGAGTTTTCCTCCCGGGGTGGGCGCTTTTCGCTACCCTTCTCCCTGTGGAGCCTAAAAGGTCCTCCAGCTCTACGATTCTCTTTATAACACCCTTCCTCGCGGCCCTCCAATCCCAGAGGGCGGCGCCGACGGAGAGGGGAAGGATTACATATATGGGAAGGGAGTAGGCCAGAAAGACTCCCAGGATGACCGATATGGCAAGCAGAGCCGCCGGGCGGAAGCGGGGGGAGAAGACTATGGCCCCTGTCAGAGGGAGGGCTATGAGTATGGAGAGGAGGATGAGTGGGACGAACAAATTTTCCCGCCAAAGGCCGGCCCCCTCTAGGAGAAGGTAGCTATCAAGGAGACACCCCAGACTTATTATGAAGAGGAAAAGAGCGGAGAAGATTATGATGAGAGCCCTCTTCTTTCCCCTCTTCAGGAGGAGGTAGAAGGTGAGGCCACTCACCGCCCCGATGGCCACCAGAAGGGCACCATTGACGAGCCCCGAGAAGGCCTTTCCTTTCCCGGTAGGGACCTCAGCAGTGATGTTCTCACCGCTTTCGTTGTACGTGACGGTCTTTGTTCCGGAAGGGACCACACTGGAGAGCTCCTCCTCCGGGATGAGGCCAGTTACTGGTGAAGAGGGGGGAGTGACCTCCTCACCCTCCTTAGCTGAGAGGGAGTTGGTACGAAACTCCTCGATGGATGAGGCTGTAAGGAGGAGGGAGGAGACCAGAACCAGCATGATGACTGGAACGGCCTGAAGAAGCCATCTTGCGGTGACCTTTATGAAAGGACTCATATGTCCACACAAAACCTCACACTATAAAACAGGTTCGAGATTGTCCTCATTGAGGCGAAACCTTTATATGTGGAACGCCCTTAGGATACCTGCTCTTATAAGAAGAGCATCAGGGAGAAAAGAGGAGTATTCCTTTTTTTTCCTTGAGAGACAAGACGAGGTAGATAGTATGAACATCTATGTGGGAAATCTGTCATATGATATGACAGAGGACGATTTGAGGAAAGTGTTTGAGGAATTTGGAAAAGTGGAGTCGGTCAAGATTATAATGGACCGTTACTCTGGAAGGTCCAAGGGCTTCGGTTTTGTGGAGATGCCCGATGAGGATGAGGCCAAAAAGGCTATAGGAGAGCTCAACGGCAAATCCGTGATGGGCAGGGAGATTAAGGTCAATGAAGCTCGCCCCCGCCCAGCTGGCGGCGATAGAAGAAGCTGGTGAGTTTCTAAACGTTGTGACCCCGGGTGCATCCCGGGATTTTTCTTTGCATCCCCCGAGGCAGCCCTCGAGGGTCTATTTCTTTTTGAATGCATTAATATAGTGGGCCCTATTGAGGTTCATGGCCCAGTTTGAGCTCTTCGCCGCTTTCATTATCGGATTTCTCTCCTCCTACGGGCTCCTTCTTTTCACAGCCCGGGGAAAAGAGTTCCCCCCAGCGGTGGAAAGAGATGTCTTTCTCTCCTTCGCCATAGGTGCGGCTTTAGGAGTCGGAACCGCTGTGCTGAGGCTGGCCGCGGTAAGCAGCGTCGCTACCGGGGCCGGGGCGAACCTCTCAACAACCTTTCTTATCCTCTCCCCTATGCTGGCAACCCTGGATGTTATGCCTATCTACCTTTACCTCAACAGAAAACCCTTCTCGGGCAGACCCCAGGCCTTCTATGTCTCCATATCCATGGCCCTTGGCGTAGCCGCCATGGAGATCACCTTGAAAGTATTCAGGAATCTCTCCGCTGAAGGCTTCCTATCATCCTACCCCGGGCCGCTCTCCCTGGCGCTCTTCGTCCTCTCGAGCCTTCTTATAAGGGCTGCTCTTGGCGGGGATGTAGGGCTCTCCATCACATTTCCCAGTTCTGCGAGGGCTTATGTCAGGCCCATGCTGTTCATGACGATCTTCAACTTCCTCATCGCCTTCTACCAGGTAGACTGGAATCTCTGGCCTATGACTGCCATAACCCTTGTGCTTTCCCTAATCTATCTGCAGAGGATAGGGGTGAGGCTCTCAAAGTTGAGAAGAAAGATGAGACTTCTTGAGAAAAAGCATTACGCCTGAAATATCCTTGTGGCCCTAGCCGCCCTCCGGGCCGCTTTTAGGGTTATGCCATCTCCTAAGATTGTGTATCTTTCGGGCCTTATACGGTGCGCCTCTGTCACGGCCTTCAGGAAGAGCTCCTCGTCCACTCCCAGCTCCACTGCTTTTACGGGGGCGCCGATGTGCTCCAGGAAATCCCTGATCCCCCTCCAGTCAGCTCCCTGGAGGTAAGCGGTCAGTATGGAGGAGAGTCCACACTGCTCCCCGTGAAGACCGGGGGAGGGTCTTAAGGAGTCCAGGGAGTGGGATATTAGATGCTCGGCGCCGCTTGCTGGTCTTGAGGATCCCGCCACAGCCATGGAGGTGCCTGAGAGTATGATGGCCTCCATCAGCACCTTGACCCCCTCCGGCTGCATATCTCTTATGAGGTCACGGCATTGAAGGAGTCTTCTAGCTGCTAGAAGGGCAAGCTCCGCGGCGACGCGATGCACCCGCTCTCCTTTGATTCTCTCCGCAAGGTACCAGTCGTTCACGGCAGTGATGTTAGATACAATATCAGCGGCCCCGGATACGTTCAGCCGGCGGGGAGCTGAGGAGATAAGGGAGGTGTCCGCCAGCACCGCTGCGGGAACCCTAGCCCCTAGGGAAGATTTCCTGCCCTCCACGTTTATGGAGGCCCTTCCCGAGGCCACCCCGTCGTGGGATGCTGCGGTGGGGACGCTTATGAAGGGTATGTTAAGAAGGTGGGCTGTGTATTTTGCCACGTCAATCGGCCTCCCACCCCCAACTCCAAAGAGAACCTCTGCCTCCGCCGCCTCCTCCCTGACCTTCTCAACATTTGCCATGTCAGCTTCTGTTATGATGAGGATATCAGCCTGATAGTCCCCCTCCTCCAAGACTTCTGCGATTTTCCTGCCAGCGAGGTCGCGGGTTATGCTATCACAGACAATCCCAGCCTTCCCCGTAATGCCAAGAGTGCGAAGCACCTCCGCGGAGCTGTCGAGGACATCTTCCCCTATGGATACAAGAGAGGTAAGCAGCGTGTGTGGAAAGCTCTTCTCCTTCATGTTGATTCCTTCGTTAAAAAGCTTCAAGCCTGCCGATTAATAAAAGTTATAAATATTAATATTTCTCTATCGGCAGGTGACATGAAAGACATTTCCGGCAAGTTCCGGCCTGACGTGGAGAGAGCTGATTTGGTGCTTCTTCTCACCTCCAGTGAGGAAGTTCTCAAGTCCTTTGCATCCTCCCCTCTGAAGGAGAGGCTCGTTGTGATCGTGGATGAGAAGAACCCCCCCGGGGAGGAGATGGAGGGGCTGAAGTACGCCAGGGTGAGCCTCTCAGCGGAGGACGCCCTCTATGTCACCCGCTTTCTGGAGAAGGTCCTTTTCCGCGCCTTCATAGAGTACGGTTTCTCCAAGGAAGGGAAGGTGGTAGTGCTGGCGGACCACCCTTTCAAGCTCACCATTGAGTTGAATCTTGATGATATCCCCCTTGCGAAGGCTATAAAGGAGCTATCGCAGAAGATAGATCCAGTGGTGATGGAAGCTATACTCAGGGTGGTGTTCGATATACACCGTGAGGGGAGGGAGGGGAAGAGCATCGGGACCCTATTCGTGGTGGGTGATGTGGAGAAGGTGCTCTCCTACACCCAACAGCTCATAATAAACCCCTACCAGGGTCAGCCGGAGAACCTGAGGAAGATACAGAACCCAGAGAACTGGGAGAGCATCAAGGAACTTGCACAGCTAGACGGGGCATTTGTCCTAGACCGCTCGGGAAGAATATACTGCGCAGGGGCCTACATCATGGTAAAGAACGGGGTGAAGGCCCACCCTGGGTTTGGAGGAAGGCACCTTGCGGCCGCCTCCATAACTCAAGAGACAGATGCGGTGGCTATTGCCCTCTCCTCCTCCGGTACGATGAGGATTTTCGAGAGGGGGCGGGTCATCTTCCATCAGGAACTTGGATAGGGGGATTGATAGAATAGAGGGAATCCTAGTCTCTCTTCTTCTCCTTCTTCTTCTCTCCCGCCTTTTGGGGATTCTTGTGGAGAGGGTAGGTGTGCACCCCATCATAGGGGAGGTGGCTGGTGGTCTTCTATTGAGCCCCCTTATATTCGGTGTGGTAAAATCATCCCTCTCTCTCAACATCTTCAGTCAGTTCTCCATCCTTATGGTGATGCTCTACTCCGGCATAACTACAGATTACGCGAGCTACACCCGCCACAGAAAGGAGGCTGTCTTTATAGCTTCCGGCGGTGTTCTGATGACGTTTATCCTGATTTACGCCGGTGCCAGATACGTCCTCGGGTTCTCTCTGGTGGCATCCCTTTTCATGGGCGCTATACTCTCCAACACAGCTATTGAAGTGAGTGCAGGGGTCTTAAGACGGAGGGAGTCTGGTAAGATAGCCTCCCTGGTGATGGGTGCGAGCTTTGCAGATGACATCCTTGCAGTTGTGGTCCTGGGTGTGGCCACCTCTCTGGCTGTTACCCCCGATGGAGGAGGCAGTTTCGAGGAGATGCAGTCCCTTGCGGTGGCCATAGCGAAGGTGCTCATCTTCCTCTTCGTCACCTTCTACATACTGACTCGGCTCCTGCCCAAATTCTTTGACCGCTTCGTGCAGAGTAAAGAGAGCCACCTTTTCACCATTGCCTTCCTCCTCATGTTCCTTCTGGCTATCGTAGCTAGATACGTGGGACTGCACGAGGTTATCGGGGCCTATCTGGCCGGCCTCATCCTGGCCAAGTGGAGAGAGGAGCCAGATCCCATGGTCCGCCGCTCCATACTCTGGTCCAGGATCGGGGGGACCATAGATTACATGATAACTTCTCTCTTCTCACCCATATTTTTCGGCTACATGGGAATCATCCTGGGAGAGGCCCTCTCAGGGACCACCCCCGGGGGGGGCTCACTCAAGGGCCTTTTAATAATCATAGTTATCCTGACAGCCCTTTCGGTGGCGGGGAAGATTATTGGGTGCGGGGGGACGACCTGGCTCATGGGGAACGGTTGGAACGAGTCCCTCCGGGTGGGGAGCGTCATGGTGGGAAGAGGGGCTCTGGAACTTGTTCTTATAAGTTACGGGCTTTTCATAGGGTACATAGATACTCTTCAATCCGCCGCCCTCATCACCGTCACCCTTCTTACGGTCTTTCTAGCACCCCTCCTCCACGGTGTCTTCAGGAAGGGGTGAAAGGTTTTTCTAAATGTTTTCTTTCACTTCAGCGAGGGAAAACGATGAGACGGGAGAGGCTCTTCACATCCCTGGTTGTCGTCTTTGCCCTTCTTGGAACGGCCCTTCTCCTCTATTTGTCAGGGAGAGCAACGGCTCCTGAGGTGGAACTGGGGGACCTTGCGTCCTTTGAGGGCGAGCAGGTGGTTGTAGAGGGAACCGTTGTGGGAACGGAGAGCGACACCCTCTACCTTTACGGCGACTCTACGGTGGCGAAGGTCTATTTGAACGATAGGGTCCCCGTCAAGGTCCTGGACAGGGTGAGGCTCAGGGCCCAGGTGATATACGCAAGTGAGATGCCTGCTCTGGAGATGATATCTTCCCAAAGCTTTGTGAAGAGGGGTGAGGATACCGCAGTGCAGCTCACCCTTCCCCTTTTGGAAGAAGAAGAGGGCCTGGTAAGTGTGGAAGGTGTGACGAGGGCTGTGGCCCGGGAGGGCATCTTCCAGAAGGGTTATATTATGCCCACAGCTGCCCTAGAGGAGGTCTTCACCGCAGGGGTCCCCTTCAGCTGGTACGGTGCCAGTGAGGAACTCAAGGAGGGCAGCATTGTCAAAGCGCTGGGGGTACTCACCCAGGGGAAACTGCACCTCTACGGAGAGGATAGCATTCAAGTGGAAGGGAGGCTTCTTGAGATGGAGCTCACCATCGGCGAGCTCATGAGAAGGGTCTCTTCTGGCGATGGCGATGTACTCTTCAGGCCCCTTAACCTGAGGGGTTACGTCCTCTACGAGCCCCGGGGGGAGAGCGTTTACCTGACAGAGAGCCTCCCGGAGGGCATTCTCTCCTTGAAGTGTCTTCTCAACAGCACCTTCCCCCTCCATAAGGGCGACTTCGTTGAGGTGAGAAACGCCACCCTTTCGCTGGACGAGGACACCTTACGCTACACCCTCCTTTCTGATGAGGTGGAGGTTCTTCTACCTCACGGACCCTGGAATGTGACTGTGGAGGGGATAGCGTCCGACCCCCTCTCCTTCCTGGGGGCTAGCGTCGTTGTAGAGGGGGTGGCCCGGGCGGAAGGGGATGGCATATTGCTAGAGGGGAGGAGCGGAGGTAGGATATGGGTGGTAGGGGTCTCTCTCAACGATGGGACCTCCTACCGTGTGGAGGGGGAGGTGGTCTACCTGAAGGAGCGCTCTGCCTACGCCATATCCCTGGAGGGCTGAAATGTTCACCTTCCTAGCACTGCTTCTGCTCTTCATTCTGCTGGGGGTGAGCCTGGGGATACTAACAGGCCTTATTCCAGGACTTCACGTGAACACCGTTGCCATCCTTCTCCTCACTGCCACACCGGCCCTCCTTGCTCTCCTCACACCCCTCTCTTCCCTTGGAGTGGACCCTCTTCTCATACCGGTGCTTGTGGCGGCAACTGTCGTTGCGGTCTCCATAACCCACACCTTCCTTGACTTCATCCCCTCCACCTACCTGGGTGCCCCGGAGGAGGAGACCGCCCTCTCGGTCCTCCCAGCCCACTCGCTCCTGCTCGAGGGGAAAGGGTACAGGGCCGTCTACCTTTCGGCCCTGGGTTCTATGGGGGCCATTTTCTTCTCCGTAGCCCTTCTTCTCCCCTACCGCTTCCTCTTCGGCTCTCCTGGAAATCTCTACTACGTCCTGAAGGAAAATCTAGGCATGGTAGTCCTTTCCGTGGCCATTCTCCTCATAATAACCGAGAGAAGCAGGGTCCCCTATCCACTTCCCTGGGACAGGGAGGTGAAGGAGAGGACATTCTCAAGGACCCTGGGGGTCTTAACTGCCCTCTCCCTCTTTCTGCTCTCGGGGGCCTTCGGCTACGCCATATTCCGTCTCCCCTCCTCTTCCCCTCTCTCCCTGCCCTCCTCAGTGCTCTTCCCTGCCCTATCCGGCCTCTTCGGCGTCTCCACCCTTCTGGAGTCCATTCGCTCAAACCCTACCATACCCCCTCAGAGTGAAAACCCCGGGGAGGTTCAGTGGGGGAGAACCGCTGTATCCCAGTTCTCAGGAGGCCTTGCAGGCTCTATCGTGGGATTTCTCCCGGGTATGTCCTCCGGGGTAGCCACGGTGCTGGCAATGCTGTTCAGGAAGGATTCCGACAGAGAACAGACCATAGTGACCCTCTCGGCCATAAACACGGCCAACTCCATGTTCGTTCTTGCCGCACTCTTTCTGATCTTGAGGCCACGCTCTGGTGCTGCCATTGTGGTGAACAACCTTGTGACTGTGGAGCATTGGGATGGTGTACTCCCCCCGGGGACCATGAGCTACCTTATGATATCCGCCGTAATCTCCTCCTCACTAGCCTACTTCCTAACACTCTTTATAGGCAAGAGGGCGGCGAGATACGTCTCCCGGGTAGACTACGGAAAGTTGGTGCTCTCTATAATTGTCTTCATAGTGATCATGGTGATTCTCTTCAACGGTGCTACTGGCCTCCTCATACTCGCTGTTGGCACGGCCATTGGACTTCTCCCCATACGCCTGGGCGTGAGGAGAAGCCATCTCATGGGTGTCATAATGTTGCCAGTTCTCCTCTATATCTGGTAGCAAAACTATTTTATGAGGTCCTCTCCTTTTCTGCTTCAATGAAAAAGGCAAGGGCGCTTTGGGAGCTTATGCGCCTTGAGCACGGTCTCATGCTCATGGTGGCCATATTCATAGGGGCACTCATTGCCGGAAGGGGGCTCCCGCCAGCGGACAAAACACTCTTCGCCTTCCTAACGGCACTCTTCCTTCAGGCGGCCACCTTCGCTCTGAATGACTATTACGACCTTGAGGTGGACAGGCTCAACAGGCGCATGGACAGACCACTTGTCCGGGGCGACCTCTCCCCAAAAGCCGCTCTGGGAGTGTACTTTCTGCTTCTCCCCGCCGGGATCATAACAGGCGCTCTGGTAAACACCACCTGCCTCATCATAGCCCTCCTCAATGCGCTTCTGGCAACCCTCTACGACGTGAAGCTTAAAGAGTTCAAGATTGTGGGCAACTTCTACATCGCCTTTGCTATGGCTATACCGTTCCTCTTCGGCGCCACGGCGGTCTCGAGGGAGATTCCCCCAGTGATATACCTCCTCGCCGCGGTAGCCTTTCTTGCTGGGGCCGGCAGGGAGATAATGAAGGATGTGCAAGATGTGGAGGGGGATAAGGCCCGGGGAACGAGGTCCTTCCCCACATACCTGGGGAGCAGGGGTGCCTGTGCACTCGCCGCCCTTTTCTATCTTATAGCAGTTTTCTTAAGCATAATTCCCTTCATACATCAAGTGGATGAGGATTACTACCGTGACCCCTTCTACTTGGTAGCCGTACTTGTCACGGACGCCGTTCTCATTTACGTGGCAGGAAAACTTCTCCAAAAGCCTCTTTCCGTTGGCCTTGAAAGATACAGAAAAGTGACACTGGCCGCCCTTGGGATGGGGCTCCTCGCCTTCCTGATAGGGGCATTCTTCTGATTGTCATTATCTGTGTTCCAGTCGTTGGCATCTGAGAGACAAATATCTCAAGGTGAAGGGAGTACGGAAGAGTCCACGGTCCGGGGAGCGCTATACCAGTGATGCGTACGGGAGGCTTAGGAGGTTTGTTTATGTCTCCGGCGGGGATGATCACCAATTGGAGTGAATGAGCAGGGGACGTGTCTCCCCACGGTCTCCCTTTTATGATTAGGGGAGGGGCCATGGAATGAGAAAATGACTGGATATCCCTCCGCAGGCTGTGTGGGTATTATGGTATAAACACTTACCCTGGTGTCCGGAAGTCTCCTAAGAGAGGGGAATACGTGAGAGCGACCCCCTGATACAATGGAGCTTCTATCCCTCTCCCGGTTGCCCCCAGTAACTGAAAAGGAGGGGTTATGTAGAAGACGGGTGGATGTTGGGGTTCTACCAGAACACTTTGGTGTCGCCGCACCCCGAACATTTTAGAGTAGGCCCGAAAAAATACTAGTATATATAATTTTGCTGTGCATGCGCACCAAAAATATATATAGACGAGCCGAATAGTATTTTTTTGACCGCCAAAAAAGAGCCTTTA
>Ga0190360_1000142_pt1 | contig 39856 bp, 35 predicted proteins | sample 48721834_MG_FD_161271 | JGI IMG/M metagenome (GOLD analysis project Ga0190360, IMG submission 161271) | Hydrothermal vent microbial mat bacterial communities from Southern Trench, Guaymas Basin, Mexico - 4872-18-3-4_MG | ecosystem: Environmental > Aquatic > Marine > Hydrothermal vents >...
GTCAACCGAATTTAATCCTACAAAAATCGAAAGTTGGGGATTATTAGTTGTAACTTATCTGGATTTAAATCAAGATGAATTGGCAAAAAAAGTTTTAATCGAAGCTTGTGAAAAAAATCCTGATGATCCAAAATTAGAGTTCTATAAAGAAAATCTAATCCATGTATATAAAAAATTTGGGCCTTTCTTTTAAAGAATATTCAGTAAGAATCTCTCTAATGTAAGAGAAAGGAATATTTTCTCTCAATTTTATGGAGCGCTTTTACGAGGTAAAATAATAATCTCTCATCCTTATAATCATTTATAATTTCGGACATTCTAGCTATTAGTGTTTTAGCGAGCCTTCTATCTTCTTCTGAATATTCATGAGTCTTTCCTTGAAAATTTACATCAAATTCCTCTTCAAACCATTTTAAATGTTTTAAGAATTCCTCCTTCATATTTTCAAGATTTTCAAAATTAGGTGGCATACGTCTCCTCTTTTATACCCCAACCCTTCATAAAAAATTATTAATTAGTTAACAAGATGATCTAAATAATACTATTTAAATTCCTAATTTTTTCACTTTTATTCCTTGAAAAAATAGAAAATCCAGATTAGAAGGTTAAGGTGAATAAAGTACGATATAATCCGAGCCATAATGCTTTTTTGTCGATTAATTGTAAAAAATCAAAATAAAATATTCAAGTATTTTTGACATTCGATAGATTTTCCATAAAAATGAGTTTTAATTTTTTTTATAGTACTTTGTTTTAAAATAAAATAATGATTAGTTTGAATTATTATTTTTTTGGAAAAAAAATAATGGCAAATTGCTAAATTTGGATCAAGATTTAAAAAAGCTTGAATATTTACAGAAATTTAATCAAGCAAACTATTATTAATAATAGTTTTCCTAAGAAATGTTTCTGGAAAACAATAACAAATTTTTTATTAAAATCTTCTTTTCTCATCTTAAGTTTATAATAACAATTTAAATTGATTTTAGCATGAGCGATAATGTAGAAAAATATATTAAACGGAAGGTATTCAAGGGATTAAGCTCTGAGATTGCGAAAAAATTCGTGGATGCTGGTTTGGAAAAAATCCGTGCTTGCATTAATTGTGGCACTTGTACTGGGAGTTGTCCTTCTGGAAGGAGGACTGCAATAAGAACACGTTCATTAATTCGGCGAGCATTGATGGGAGATGAATCAGTTTTAAGTGACATTGAACTTTGGTTTTGTACTACTTGTTATTATTGTTATGAACGTTGTCCAAGAAATATACCAGTCACGGATATGATTATTAAATTAAGGAATATTGCTGTTGAAGAGGGATATATTTTAGATTCTCATTTTGGACTTGCTTATAATATATTTTATCAAACGGGACATGGAGTTCCAGCTTCGGGAGAAGCAAATAAAAAGTGGCGAGATTTAAGAGAATCTTATGGATTACCAGCATTACCTCCAACAGTTCATTCATATCCTGAAGCTGTGAAAGAATGCCAGACCTTGATGAAAGAAGTAGGGTTTGTAGACTTGCTAGAACACGCTAAGCAATTAAAAGAACAAAGATCAAAACAAACATGAAGAAAAGGAGGAGACAAAAAAATTGAGTGAAAATATGAAGTATAAATATAGATATGGATTCTTTTTAGGATGCGTTATCCCAAATAGATATCCAATGATTGAAGTCTCAATCAGAAATGTTTTTAATTATTTGAATGCCGAGCTAATAGATTTACTAGGGGCATCTTGCTGCCCAGCTCCCGGTGTTTTTAGAGCATTTCACATTCCTACTTGGTTAGTTATTGCTGCAAGAAATATCTCTATTGCTGAAGAATTAGGAGTTAATCCAATCACTGGTTGTAATGGTTGTTATGGTACCTTAAGGGATGCATGGTATGAATTAGAACATGAACCAGAATTAAAGAAAAGCGTGAATGAACAGTTAGCGAAAATTGGAAGGCATTATACTGGTCGTTTAGAACCTAAACATGTGGTTCAAGCACTTTATTTAGATATGGGATTGGATTATATTAGAGACCATATTAAGTACAAGTTTGAAGATTTAAAGGTTGCTGTTCATTATGGGTGTCATATCTTGAAACCAAGCGATAAAAGACCATGGGGGGGAAAATACGAGTATCCTACTTTCTTGGATGAAATTGTTGAATTAACTGGTGCAAAATCCATTAATTATAAAGAAAAATTCATGTGTTGCGGAGCTGGTGGCGCAGTGAGGAGTGCCATTAAAGAAGTTGCTGCAGATTTTACTCGTGAAAAATTAGTTAACATGAGAGATGCTGGAGCGGATATCATCATTAATTGTTGTCCATTTTGTCATTTGCAATTAGATTTAGGACAAGTGGAAGTTAATAACTTTTATAAGGATATAATTGGTGAACCTTTCAATATTCCTGTCATTTACATAACACAACTTCTCGGAGTTTCGATGGGAATCGATCCAAACAAATTAGGCTTGGTAAAAAATCATGATTTAAAAGGAGTTTCGCCGTTCATTCCAATTGAACCATTTTTAGATATAGTAAAAGAACAATTAATTTAAGGTGATAAAATGACTGATATTAAAGAAGAAATAAAAGTTAGTGGAAAAGAAAAACCACGTATTGGTGTCTACATTTGTCATTGCGGTATAAATATTGCCGGCGTAATTGATGTTGAAAAATTAAGGGATTATGCAGCAACATTACCAGATGTAGTTATTTCGAGGGATTATAAATTCATGTGCTCTGATAATGGCCAAGAATTAATTAAAAAGGACATTGAATCTGGCTTAATAAATAGGGTTGTTGTTGCGGCATGTTCTCCAAGAATGCACGAACCTACTTTTCGACTAGTCTGCAAAGAAGCTGGCTTGAATCAATTTCTTTTTGAACAATCAAACATCCGTGAACATGCGTCTTGGGTTAACATGAACGATCCTGAAGGAGCTTTTAAGATTGCCAAGGATCATGTTAGAATGGCTATTGCTAAGGTTAGAAATTTAAAACCACTACAGGAACAAAAGGTTAAAATTGAACCTTCTTGCTTAATTATCGGTGCTGGAATTGCTGGAATGAACGCAGCACTTGATTTAGCTGATTCTGGATATAAAGTATACTTAGTTGAAAGGACTCCCACTATTGGAGGACACATGGCACAATTAGACAAGACCTTTCCTACAATGGATTGCAGTTCTTGTATTCTGACTCCAAGAATGGTCGATGTTGCTAGGAATAAAAACATTGAAATATTAACTTATTCAGAGGTCGTAGATGTACAGGGATATGTTGGAAATTTTGAAGTAACAATCATGAAAAAACCTCATTATGTTGATCAAGAAAAATGTACGGCATGTGGAGCTTGTGTAGAAAATTGTCCTATTACTTGTGCTAATGAATTTGAACTGGGAATGGGCACGAGAAAAGCCATATATATTCCTTTTCCACAAGCTGTTCCAGGGCAGTATACCATTGATATGGACCATTGTATTCAATGCGGCATATGTGCTAGGCCAACTGTTTGTGAACCAGGAGCTATCAATTATGATGATAAACCAGAATATTTGAATATTAAAGTTGGAACAATTATAGTAGCAACAGGATGGGATTTATTTGATCCTTCTGTTCTTGAACAATATGGTTATGGTAGATTTCCAAATGTTATTACTGGACTTCAAATGGAACGATTATTATCTTCGTTTGGACCTGTTCTTGGCAAGCCTGTTAGACCTTCGGATTTAAAAGCACCACATAGCATAGCATTTTTACAATGTGTTGGAAGTAGGAATTTTCGAGAAGGAGGTCATCAATATTGTTCTCGAGTTTGTTGCATGTATGCCACAAAACAAGCAAGGCAATATAAAGAGAAACATCCCGATGCAGATGTCTATATCTTTTATATGGATATTCGAGCATTTGGTAAGGGATATGAAGAATTCTATGAATCTGCTGCAGAAAATTATGGAATTAATTATATTCGTGGCAGAATTGCTGAAATTACAGAAGATGAAGACCATAACATAATAATTAGAGCTGAAGATACATTATTACAAGTACCAATAGAACTCAAGGTTGACATGTTAATTTTATCAACTGCAATTGAAGCTCGAGCCGATGCTGATAAAGTTGCTTCATTGTTAAGCATTCAACGATCTTCTGATGGGTTCTTCATGGAAGCCCATCCAAAATTAAGACCAGTTGATACACTTACCAATGGAATCTTTGTTGCAGGCGTGGCACAAGGACCAAAAGACATTCCTGATACAGTGGCTCAAGCAAAAGGTGCAGCTTCAAGCGCAGCAGCCTTAATGGCTCAAGGAGAAGTTGCAATAGAACCTTATTATGCTGTTGTCATGGAACATTTATGTTCTGGTTGTAAGAGTTGTCAAGCATTGTGTCCATTCGGGGCTATCGATTTTGATGAATTTAAAAAAGTGGCAGTAATAAATTCTGCTTTATGTAAAGGTTGTGGAACATGTGCAGCAGCTTGTCCATCAAGTGCAATCATTCAAAATCATTTCGCAACTTTTCAATTAGATTCCATAATCAGCGTTGCTGTAAAAGAATCAACCGTTCAAAACGGTGGAAATTAGTTTTTTTAAATATATCATTTTTGTTTTTAATTAAAAATAATGGAAATTTTAAATAAATTATTTGATTTTAGGAAAAATATTTAATTTTTAAAATTCAAAAGAAATATTCCAATTTAACCTATTCTTATTATATTTTCTGAGAGATAAAATAATGACTCATTAAAAGCGTTTTGAAACAATAATCAAATATTTTTTTTTTTGTATCAATGAAAATACAATTTTTTGAAATTAAAAATTTTAAATACTTTAATCTCGCTATTTTTAATATTGAAAGAACTTTTATGAAAAAAGGAAATTTTTTAAGTTTCCAAAAAAGTTAATTTAAAAGATATATTTTACTTATTAAAGGTTATTGGGGATTTTTCTTTCATGAGCTCAAAAGAAGAAAAAAAATTAGATTCTGCGATTAAAAATATACGGAACAAGAGCAAGCACAAACATGGAATAATTTGCCTGAATGGTTTTTTCATTTATTCTAAAATTGAAGAAATCATTAATTTTATGGAATCAAATGGAATCGTAATTCCAGAAGGAAACGCAAATACGAGATTAGAATATCTAAAACGAGTATGTGCTCATTTTTATGAGAAATATTATAATGATGATGGCATTAAGAAGAATTACTTAGATCCAATAAATTATTTAGGAGATATGATTTTAAAGGATGAGCATTTAGCAAATTACGTAAAAAATTTTGATTTCATTTCAAAACACGATTTAATTGACATTTTTGCTGATTTTTGTGCTAGCTTGGATAATACTGTATATGATCTATCGATGCAAGTTAATGAGATCTTAATTGATCTCTACTTGATAAGAAAAAAGCCAAGTTTGCGTACTGAAGCTATTATTGTGAGAACAGGACATCAACTCGATGAGAATTCTTATGAAGAAGCATTAAAAGCATTGGACAATGCCAGAGAAGTTGCTTTAAATAGGATATTTGTAACCACTCCCTATGGTATCTATAAAGTAGGATTTGAAAAATTAATATCAGATTTAGAAGAAAGAAATATTTGGTTATATGTAGTTGACCCTTTTAGAGAATTAATATTTGGAATAATTAAAGGGAAGAAGTCTAATGAATTTAACGAAATAAAACGTGATGAATTCATCAAATCTTTGCCGAAAAAGCCTTTAAGAGCCCCTTCTCAAATTATTGATGAATCAAGATTTAGTTTTGATAGCTCCACCGCTTATAATCTAAAAGAATTCGGATTGTATGAATTATTAAGTGAAATCGATCATAATAAGCTTATATTAAAACCAGAAAAAGTTCCCAAGTATGCTAAAATTTTTAGAGATTTAATAATAATGGACCACAATTCGGGTATTCTTTTGGTTTCATATTCTAGTAAAGATTTCAAGGAACATGCATTAACTTCTGGATTTTTATCAGCAATGGATACGTTTATTTCCCAGATTGGAGGCTCTAGAATGCAAGAGATTAATTATAAAGGCTTTTATATTCAAGCTGCTTATGGCAAATATACTAAAGTTGTATGCTTTTTAGCAGAACCTGCAGATGAAAATTTTAGAGAAAGATTAAACTTTTTAATTAATGAATTTGAAAAAATTTATGAAGACAAGATTAAATTATTTCAGAAAAACGGGGATACTGAATTTTTTGAAAAAGAAGAAATTCAAAATTTTGTTAAATCAATCTTGGATATTTAAAAATCTTTGTTTTAAAATATAGATTAATAATTGTAATTTTATTATTATTTAAATGCATTTTCAAGCATAAATTTTTTCTATTTTATTATTATATTCCCATATTTTTAAAAATAAAATTATCTATTTTGACTTATTTAAATAATATTAGAATTATTATCGAGATTTATAATTCCTTTAATGTTTCTTGCAGAAAATAAGAAGGATATTATCCTTATTTTTTAGATTATTGAAATTTTTTATCTAAGAAATCTATGAAATTTAAAAAATGCTTTCAATATCTATAATTTTTAAAGATTAATTTGAATAATAATCCAGAAAGATTAAAAACGAAATTACATTTTACAAGCTCAAGAGGATTTATGAATAATTATTAAATTTTCCTCTTAAATATACTAAAATGTGATGATGAATATGGGTTTTAAAGAAACATATAATGCAATTAAAGAAGATATAAAAAATGGAGAGAAAAATTTCAACATAACCTGTGAAATGCTTCCAGAAGGCCAGCAAACAAAATTAATCTTTGGAAATCCTCCAATAGAATGGCTTTTAGATGCACCTCCGGGATTAGGTGGAACTGACAAAGGTCCCTCACCATTACTAGCCATATTAGCTTCAATTGGTGGATGCATCATTGCTGTCATAAGATTCTGGGCTGAAATAATGGATATTAAAATTGAAAGTTTAACCGTAAATTCAAGAGGTCATATAAATTTAGGTGGAATCTTTGGCATTGGTGATAAATTACCAGGTTACGATAAATTAGAACCTGTTATTAGAATTAAAGCAGACGCCCCTAAAGAAAAGGTTCAAGAATTAGTTGATACTGCATTAGCTCATTGCCCAGTTATTACAAACTTTAAAGGTGCTACTCCTATTACGCCTAAAGTTCAAATTAGAGAATAAAATCCTTTTAAATAAATACAATTTTTTTTCATTTATTTTATTAATTCTATTTAAAGGATAATGATTCTAATTATTGAATTTTAAATTAAAATCATCAAATCATTCACTCCTGAAATATGGTAAATACAAAAATTATCTTGACTAAAAATTCAATATTAAAGAAAAAATAAAATTAATAAATTAATCTCATTTTATCTAAATTCTATAGCATCTGAAGGGCAAATCTCGACACATCGATTACAGTAATAGCATTCATTTTTTGAAGAATTAATTGAAGCTTTATGTGTTGGACATATTTTTTCACATAGCCCGCAATCCGTACAAGCGTCAGTTCTAACATATCTTTTTAGAGAAAATTGTCCTACTATGGAAGCTACTGCTCCAAAAGGGCAAAATAAGCGACACCAGGGTCGATAAATGAAAAAACTAGCAATAAACACGAGTCCTAAGAAAATTGCTGGAACGATATATAATGTAATGATTGGATTAGTGAAAAACTTGAAACCCGTGAAAGGATTAATCACTTGTAAAAAATTTAAACTCCAAACAACTGCTAAAACGATTAATATTCCAAAAAATACCCATCTAATTATCGTTGAGATTTTGTATGAGATGTCCAAGTTATATTTTACATGTTTTTGTTCTTTTAAATTAGATTTAAACTTAAATCTGGACGCTAATTCTTGCAATGCACCTAAAGGACATGCATATCCACAGAATATCCGACCAAATAAAAAGACTGTAAAAAGTAGCACGATTAAAATGACTATTATAGGTAGGATTAAATTAATTTTAGGGCCCGTTATAATAGTTGATAAGAGAGTTTGAATTGGCATTACCGCATTTGGGATACCTCCTAACACTATTCCACCAAGAATTAATGAAATTAAATATATGATAAGACTATTTCTTTTATTCAACTTTTTTTTGCTTATTAATATAATTGCGGTAGTACAAATAATTATCCATAAAATGAATATTGGAATGGCAGTAATTGCTTCAAATTGCTGTATATTTCCTTGAAAAATTATTATGATCCCCTCAAATTATTTTATTTTATTTTTAGAAATATAATTGTTTTAATTAGATATTTTTTTTACTTTATATATAAAGTAAATTTAAAAAGAAATTTTTTTAGCATTAAAAAAATGAATCAAAATATCGTACATGTTAAATTCAAGATTGCCATACCGAAATCAAAATTGTTATCAAATTTGAGCATTAAATATCCTGAATTAGATTTCAAGATACTTTCTAAATTATTCTTAAGTGAAGAAAAAAGTCTTACTTTACTACAGATTATAGGCTCAACAACCAAGCAATTTATTTTAGATTTTGGAAACATCTCTTCAAAAATAAATTATCAAATTCTCTTTAAGAGCGAAGACATGGCATTACTCAGCTTAGAATCCGCAGATCCTTGGATCTTGAATGCTTTTATAAAAAGTCAACTTTTGTTGGTTTATCCTTTAATTCTAAAACAAGGTTTCGCATATATTGATGCAATTGATGAACATTCTAAAATAAATAATTTCTTATTGGAACTAGAAAGAAAAGAAATAAAATATTTTATTCAGAGCATTGGAGAATTTCGAAACTCGATATTATTAACTAAAAGACAAAAAGAAATTTTACTTAAAGCATATTCAAGAGGATATTTTGAAATTCCACGAAAAGTATCTCTTAGTAAACTTGCTAAAGAATTAAAGATATCTCCTTCTTCTCTTTCAGAAACGCTTAGAAGAATTACTAAAAAATTATCAAATTTTTATTTGAAATCAATAAATATCTTCATCAAATAATTAAAAATAGATTTTTAACCTTAAGAAAGAAAAAAATAGATTAAAATATTTATATTTTAAGTGATTTTTAATTAAATCAGATTTTCTAAAAAAACTATTAAATTATTATGGATCATTTCTTAAGGGATGCCTTGCATTTTCCATATTTTCAATACAATCATCGATTGTAGGAACGCCCTCCATTGCCTTGCGAATTGCGTTTCTAGTGGCTTTATAATTATTGATGAACACTCGCTTCCTGCTACTTGCGCTCGGATGAACAAAAACATTGACTATTATAACCAATTCTTCAGAAGCTTCTTTGGGCAAGATTCCATCCTTGACGCACTGAACTACTGCCTTAGCGATTGCGGCTTGAGCAGGACCATAAATTAAAGAAGCATGACGTAGAGATGTAACTTTAACGGTCGGTATCATCATCGTAATCGGTTTTACTTGCATGTTAGGTTCAAGAATTACTTGCAATCCCTCTTTATCCTTGGCAGGATGTGTTAATGCTTGCACGTATGCTTGTCCAACTGGACCATCCTTTTTCCCAATAACTAAATCTATGTGAGCTAGTTCTGCTCGTTCTCCAACAAGAGATTCGCCAACCTTTAAATCAAAATCCTTTATTATTTCAGGTGTGATCCCAACAGCATAAAACTTACTGGTTAATTCTTTTTCTCCAATTAATATTTTTATTTCTTTCTTTTTAATTAATCCTAATTTCTCTAATTCTACCCGAAATTCATCCCTAAATTCATATGAAAGCGTGTCTCCAATAATTACAGGCTTACGAGAAACTCCCACTTTGATGCCCATCATATTCAAGCATTCTTTTGCTCCTAATGCCCCTGAATTTATCAGCATTCTAGCTATTTTCTGAACGCGTCTTTGCAATTCTTGAGCTTCTTTTAATCGGTTATTTTTAACATGATCATATATCTCTAACCAAAATTTAGGAATCACGTTGGCAGAACCCAAAATAGCTCCGTCTGCACCAGCAGCCAAAGCGCCCAATACATTTTCATCCCATCCAATAAGAACAGAAATTTTACCACTAACTTTTTCTAATAATGCTGAAAAATACTTGAAATCGCCACTTGAATCTTTTATTCCAACGATATTATCAACATCAGCTAAATCTTCCACCACAGTCCAAGGCAATTCTACTCCAGTGCAAATTGGGATGTTATACATAATTATAGGTATGTCTGTTTTTTCTGCAATCGTGAAGTAATGATCATATAATCCTTTTGCCTTAGGTTTTAAATAATATGGAGTAACAATGAGAACTGCATCTGCTCCAATATCCGTGGCTGCTCTTGTATTTTCAATTACCATTTTTGTTCCAGATTCACCTGTTCCCGCTATTACAGGAACCCGTCCATTTGCTTCATCAACAACGATTTCAATAACCTTCAATCTCTCTTCCATAGTCATATTAACGAATTCACCAGTTGTTCCTACAGGGACTAGCCCATTAACTCCTTGTTCAATCAAGTAATTTACCAAATTTCTAAGCTGTTCTTCATTAATTGATTCATCTTTCTTGTTAAATGGAGTTACCATTGCCACCATTATTCCTGATGGTCTAAAATCAAATTTTCCCATAATTTTTCACTTTTCTATATGCAATTTTTAATATTTATGCAAATTTCTTGCAGCTATAAAAGATAACCCATTTTCAGTTAAAATTCTAGCGGTTGTATTTATAGCTCTGTACCTATCTAAATGATTAATTCTCAAATATTCCCATAAACCCGTCTTCATTATCTCTTCTTTTGTTTTAAAATAATCTAAGATATCAGAAGGATACTCTCTAGTTTTTTCTACTTCCACATCTCCACCTTCATGTTTTGCACTAATGTTTTTTACTCTTCGTGCTAATTCAATCAATTCATTCCTCCTATCATAAGGTTGCCTTACAATACTCTTCCAAGTTTCTACAATATGATGTTCAAGCCTAACAACATCTTCAAAGCCAAACTCCTTTCTAATATAAGCAGCAAGTTCAATGGTTTCATTATTTACCGAATTAGATAAATTAAAACCGATTAATGGACTTGTACCATCTTCTCTAGCAAATAATTTAGCAGTTAATAATGTCCATAAACATGAGTATGGATTATCATTACCTAAATATACAGATATCTTGAATTCATTATTAATTCCCAATTTGTGGAGAAAATATCCAAGCAAAACGGTTCCAGGATTTATGTTAAGCACTTGTTTAATGCCATAATTGGTATAATAATATAAATATTCATCAACCCATTTTAAAGCAAAATCATTTGGTTGCCCAACCCCTCCAAAATATCCAGTTATTGTTTCTGGACCACCTAAGTGGACATTAACGGGCATTCCATCTGGACCTGGAGCGGTTCCTTTAGTATCCAAGGTTTCTACATAAGTTGCACCGATAACTTGCATTGCAATAGCCATTGCTACTAAATCTCCATCTGCTTCCTGTTCTTTCATATTCCTTACTCGAATGATCCTACCTGGAACGAGATTTTGATTTTTAATGGCATCTTTGGCAATATCAATGAAAAATGGAAAATATTGACATGCAGAAAGTTCTAAGGTTACTGCAAATTCATCTTTGAATTTCATACTATTTGCTTTTTCTCCCAAAATCTTTCGCCTATATTCAGGAATGCTAGTAAAAGCTCCAGAATCTCGTTGTTTAATTAACCATTCGATATCTTTAACATAATCTGAATTAATCTTGCTTAATTTTTGCATCAAGTTATCTATCTTGCTAGCTTCTTCGGCTTTTTTGTTTATTTCCTCAATCCCACCATGTTTATCTAATATCTCAAAAAGTGCATTTATCAAAGAATTATTCTCATCAAGAAGAAATTTATTAATTTCTTCTAAAGCTTTTTCAGTAATTTTTAATTTTTTTCTTAAATCTGACATGCTTATTCCTCTCAAATTTGTTGATATTTTTTCATTTCATTTTTACTAGCTTACCCATTCAATTCCCACGCTTGAATTCCTAATATGGGTTTATAATAAATTAATAACAAGATGCATTTGATTATAAATTTAATCATGACAATTTCTCTTTAACTTATTTTCAAAAAAAGAGTATTTTTGTTTTTTCAATGTATGGATAATTCATAGATAATTGTTGTATTTAAAATATTTTAAAAAATTAATTTTTAACATTCTTTATTATTAAGGAATAACGATTATATCTTAATTATAATAAATATTTGAAAGAAGGCAATATCATCCATCAAATAATTTAAAATAAAAATAGATAATCAAATAAAATTTTTTTTAAATCTTTCCAAATACCAAAAATTCGCTTGAATTCCGGAATATAGTGATTTTAAAGAAAAATTTTTCTGATTAGAGAAAATTTCTGAATAAATTTACCAAATTCTTGAAATTTAAATTAAATAGTATTTTTTATAACTAAAAAGTGGGAGATGTAATTTCTAAAACATAGAAATTTTGAATTTAACTCCAACTAATTGAAGGATATTGTACTAAAAAAATATTTTATTTAAAAATCAATATTCAATTAGTAAATAAGTTAAATTATATTCCCTCATTTTTCCCATTCAATATAATTGATGTTCATTTCTCAAATTTTTTTAAATTAAAAAGATATCATGTCATGTTTTAACCGTCGAGATAAAGGTTAAAATACCATCTAAAATTTAGTATATCAACAAGAATTCAAACAAAAATGAGAAAAATGTATAAATATAAAGTATCGATTTTAGGCACGGGTTTCATAGGATTGTGTAGTGCTGCTTGCTTTGCTCAAAAAGATATAAAAGTCTTAGCATCTACCCATAATGAAAAAAAAGCTAAAATGATAAATGAGGGAAAAGCACCTTTCTATGAGGTAGGCTTACAAGAGATAATGGATGATTTGAAGAAAAATAAACCCGAAATGCTAACTTGCATTACTGATCCAATAAAAGCTGTTTTAGAAACCGATATCTCCATGATAACACAAGGTACTCCGATGCGGGAGGACAAGAGCATTGATTTAAGTTTTATTGAGAGTACAGCAAGAGAAATTGGAGAGGCATTAAAACAAAAAGATACTTACCATTTAGTTGTTGTTAGATCAACTGTAGTTCCAGGTACCACGAGGAACTTGATTTCAAAAATCATTACAGATATTTCTGGAAAAAAGCCGGGAGAAAATTATGGATTATGCATGCAACCTGAATTTTTAGCAGAAGGACGTTCAATTGAAGATACATTACATCCAGATAGGATTATTATAGGAGAATTTGATGAAAAAAGCGGATCGATGCTTCAAGAATTTTATGAATATTTTTATGAAGATCATCTGAAAAATTGTCCAATAGTGAGAATGAACCTTGAAAGTGCTGAATTAGTGAAATACGGGAATAATTGCCTGTTATCAACGAAAATTAGTTTTGCGAATGAGTTTGCGAACCTCGCCCAATTAGTTCCAAATGTAGATGTTGTTCAAGTAATGAAAGGAGTTGGCTTAGATTACAGGATCAATCCACGCTTTTTAGGAGCAGGAGTTGGTTTTGGGGGATCCTGTTTTCATAAAGATGTTAATGCGATAATGGCATGGGCGAAATCAAAAGGATATCATCCTAGATTATTAGAAGCTGTTCTTGACATAAATGATGACCAAGCAATAAAAATAGTTGATATTGCTGAAGAACTTGCTGGTAAATTGGCAGGAAAGAGAGTTACTTTGTTAGGATTGTCATTTAAGCCAGGAACAGATGATATGCGGGAGGCCCCTAGTATAAGAGTAGTAAAAGAGTTGAGGAAACGCAATGTCTCTGAAATTATTGGTTATGATCCAGTAGCAAAAGAAACTGCCCGTGCTGTTTTTGGAGATAAAATTCAATATGCTAACTCCGTTGAAGAAGCTTTAAAAGATTCAGAATGTGCCTTTTTAATAACTGAGTGGGATGAGTTTAAAGCATTAACTCCTGAGACTTTTAAAAAATACATGAAAACACCAAATTTAATAGATGGTCGTAGAATTTTCGATTATGAGACATTCAGCAGAGAATTACCTTTTAGGGCAATAGGAAGAGTTGATTTAAAATAGAAAAATTATAATAATGAAATAGTGAAGATGCACACATCAAGTAAGAAAATTATGAATTAAACTAAAAATTCTTTAATTATTTTATTAAAGCTTCTAATAATCTTTTACAATCTTCCAATATAGAAAATACAAGATCTTTATATTTTATAGCATTATTTTTAAAAAAATCTTTAGTCAAACCTTCTATATATCCATAAGCAGCTTTTCCTCGCAAATTTATTAAACTTCGAGATATTTTAACATGATCATCAATTTTATTCTTAAACCATTGTGGTATTTCCATAGATTTTAAATCATTATAGATTCTAGAAACATCATGTTTTCTAGGATATTCTACTCCAAATAAAATTAAAATGCTCTTTAAAGCTTGCTCTGTTGCCATTTGAAATGAATATACAGCATCATCCCATCTTTTATCTTCAATCCCTCTCGTACCACTTTGAAACCATCTATAAGCACGCTCTAATGCAAACTTCGAAGTTTTATCATTCTTCATAGTTCAAAAATATCTCCATATTTAATTCCTTCCCTTTCCCAATAAAAATCATCCTCAGAAATGAAAATACGTTTTAATTTTTTTTCTTCAATTTGTTTTCTAATTTCTTTAATAAAATTAAATCCTGTATCATTCTTATCATATAAAATGATTCCGTCAAGTGCAACATCATAAAATAATGTTCGAAATTTTTTTAAGTCTTTTTCCCTTAAGATTAAAAGTTGGAATGTAATATAGAGTTTTTTACCAGAAGAACTAACCAACTCATTTTTATTTTCAAATTTTATGGTTTTTTCTAAAATTTCTGCTTCTAATTCCTCTAGGCTCTTTATATTATTTTCTAAAATGATTAATATATCAATATCAGAATATTGATTCCATTTACCTCTTGCTACCGATCCATATAAAATGAAGGAGATTAATTTGCCCTTTAGAAAATTCTCTAAAATCTCAATATAGTCTTTTAGATAATCTCGAAACAAATAAGGTACCCTATCTAACTCATCAAGATTTATTCCTTTAGATTCCATTTTAAATTAAAAGATTCTCTTATTATGGTAATTAAATGTATTTTTATTAAAAAGAAAAATTTCTCTTTTCCATTAAATTAAATTAGGAAATCTGAAATTAAATATTTATCATAAAATCAACATGAATTGTTCGGCTTGTTTATAAATTAATACATCATTAAAATTCAACTTCAATGTAATATTAATATGAAAAATTTCATCCTAAATTTTTTATAGCAAAAAACTTTCTAAAACTTAAGTTTACAATTCTCTTAAAATAAATTAATTGAGAATAGATTAACTTTAATTTAAATATTAAAAGAATCATTTGAAGAAAAAATGACAGATAGCGAATTTGATCCATATATTCTAGGAATATGTTGTAATTGGTGTACCTATGCAGGAGCAGATCAAGCGGGCACTTCTAGAATGCAACGTCCAGCTAATTTAAGAATAATGAGAGTCATGTGTGGTGGCAGGGTTGAGCCACACTTCATTTTGGATGCCTTAAGAAATGGAGCTGATGGAGTGCTCGTAAGTCATTGCCATCCAGGAGATTGTCATTATGTAGAAGGAAATTATAAGACCATGAGGAAAATCCCTCTTTTGCATAGGTATCTAGAACAATTTGGCATTAATCCAAAGAGAGTAAAGTATACATTCGTATCTGCCTCAGAAGGGGCTGAATTGACCGAAATTGTCAAGGAATTCGTTCAAGAATTAAAAGAGTTAGGACCAAACCCAATTAATGAGGAGGAATGAATAAATGCAAGTTTATAAAGTAAAAGTAAATAGATTTACTTGTACGGGTTGTAATGTTTGTGTGGTAAGTTGTCCAATAAACTTCAATCAATTGAGAAAAAATAGTTATTTGAATGAAGATAATGCCGTGATTCTAGTGAAGAATGGAATCGCAACACCTATTTATAAGCCAGAAAGAGAGATTAACTGCGACGGGTGTGGAGTGTGTGTTAAAATGTGCCCTCAAGTGGCGATAAGAATTGAATGCGTGGAAGCCAGCTAAATGTTTCTTAAAATTTTTACATTATGAAAAGTACAATCATTTTTAAGGAAACTTTTCTCCATTCTCTTTTTATCTATTTTTCTATAAATTCATTCATCTTTATTTCTACAAGTTGTTAATCTTTTTAAATAAAAAAGTAGAATTAAAATTTCAAATTTATTTAATTTAAAAATTATTTAAATCCGCAATCTTGATGATACTTAATAAAGTCAATCTTATTATAACAAATTTTTTATAAAAATAAACTTTAAACTTCATAAGATTTAAATCAATTACTTAAAATGGTTTAACAATGTCATTTCCCAAAATTTCAAGAACAATTTCGAAAGAAGAGGAACATGTGAAGGTACAATTCCTTACCGAAAGCTTGGAGTTGATATTAAATCGCGAGAAATGTGTTGGATGTGGGACGTGCGCACGTGTTTGTCCGAAAGAAGCTATTTCTCGTGGACCAGTAGGAGCTTCTCGCCGATTTCCTACCACGGGGGAATTAATACCTGAGGTTTATGACCCAAAAAAATGTGTTTTTTGCGGAACTTGTGTTGTAATGTGTCCATTCATGGCTTTGACCTTGAAAAAGGATGGTAATATAATAAATTTAGAAGATATTCCCATAGTTGCTCAAAAAGTTTTGCCTAAAATTGAATATCAAACTAAAAAATTAAAGGATAATCGAATTGTAAGGCAATATGCCAAGGCAACAGTAAAAATCAACGATGAAGAGTGCGCAAAAGGATGCGGATCGTGTGCTGAAGTTTGTCCTTCTGGAAGCATTGAAATCGCTAAAAGGCCAGAACATGGATGGGAAATGTCCAAGAACGTGGAAGTCGTTGACCCTGATGCTTGCGTGGCTTGCGGTGCATGCGATAATGCTTGTCCAACAGGAGCACTACAATTAGAAATTACAGAAATTAATTATTCTGGAGAATTTAGTGACTTATTTTGGCCCCCATTAATTGAAAGATTTAAAACATTAAGATGGAGTAAAAAGGAGTGAGCGTGAAAATGAGTTTAGATAATTTAATTTTAATAACAGGACGAACCATAAATCAAGGCATTGCTTTAGAAGGAGGTAAAACGACTAAAGAGAGCGTAAGAGCTGCGGGAATATGTGCTTTCGATAAAGATGATTTTAAAAAGCTAGATTGCATGATTGGGACTCCCGTTAAAGTTATGACTGAATTTGGTGAAGTAGTGGTTTATTCCACTATATCTGAAGAAGGACCTCATCCTGGGATAATTTTCATTCCAATGGGCCCATGGGCAAATCAAGTCGTAAATCCAAGTTCTCAATCATGTGGTACTCCAACATTCAAGGGAATTAAGGCAAGAGTAGAAGTTGTAAAAGATGGGAAAGTTTTAGACTCTGTAGAATTGATAAGCAAGTTGAAGGAGGGATAAAAGTGTCTGAAAAAAGTAAAATTACCTATAAAGATGTTGTGTGCCCTTTTTGTGGCACTCTATGTGATGATTTAGAAGTTGATGTAAATACTAAAGAAAATATAATAATTGAAGTAAGAAATGCTTGTCAAATTGGCACTCGCAAATTTTTCTCATCTAATCCAAGTGAACATCGTTATGAAGTTCCTTTAATAAAGGAAAATGGTTCTTTTAAAGAAGTTTCATGGGATGAAGCAATAGAAAAAACAGCAGATATCCTTGCAAATGCCAAAAGGCCTCTATTATATGGATTTGCCAGTACAGAGTGCGATGCCCAGAGTAAGGGCGTAGAATTAGCAGAATTATTAGGAGGAATTTTAGATAATACTGCTTCGGTTTGTCACGGTCCTACATTATTAGCTGAACAAGATGTTGGCGTTCCTACATCAACTTTAGGAGAATATAAGAATAGAGCAGATTTGGTAATTTTCTGGGGATGTAATCCCGTTCATGCTCATCCAAGACACCTTGGGAGGTATAGTGAATTCGTTCGAGGTTATTTCAGAACAGATGGTAGAAATGACCGATATATCGTTGTTGTGGATCCAAGGTACACGCATACTGCTCAAATTGCAGATTTATACATAAAAGTTAACCCAAATGAAGATTATGAGTTAATAAATGCTCTTAGAGCCGAATTAAGAGGCGTTGAAATCGATGAAAAAGAAGTTGCTGGTGTTCCAAGAGAAAAAATTAAAGAACTTGTTAATATATTGAAAACATGCAAGTTTGGTGTGATATTTTTCGGAATGGGCTTAACCCAATCTGTTTCACATCATCGTAATGTTGATACTGCGATATGTTTAGTTCGCGAGTTAAATGACCACACAAAATTTCTCATAACTCCAATGAGAGGCCATTATAATATAACTGGAAGCAATGTGGTTTTTACTTGGAATACTGGATATGGTTATTCAATTGATTTTTCTCGTGGATACCCTCGATATAATCCTGGAGAATTTTCTTCTGTGGATTGTCTAATTAGAGATGAAATTGATGCCTCTTTAATTGTAGCCTCTGATCCTGCTAGTAATTTTCCTGCAGCTGCAGTTAAAAAAATGTTTAAGCATCCTTTAATTGTTGTAGAACCACACCATACACCTACATCAGTAAATGCCGATATAATTTTACCAGCTGCTTTTGCGGGAATAGAAACAGAAGGTACTGCTTACCGAATGGATCACGTACCATTAAGATTAAGAAAGGTAAAAGAACCACCAGGACAATGTCTTACAGATCGTGAAATCTTAGAAAAATTAATTGAAAAAGTAAAAGAAAAGAAAGGTGAGTTATGAAAATGGCAGAAATCAAGTTAAAATTAAAAAAAGAACCTCGTTATCCATTAGAAGCAGAAACAATTACGCCAGACTACTTTGCAGGCAAGTCAATAAAGGAGATCAAAGAAGCAATTCTCTTTCATGGGAATCAATCTGTAAAATTGAAAGAATTTTTCGAAGTTTCTGGGACATCGGATGATATCAAAGAAACCAAAATACTTATTGAAGGAAATCTATCTAAAGTTAAACGAATTGGACAAGGAATGACAGGAGGGGAAATCGTAATTAACGGCGACGTAGGAATGCATGTAGGAAATCAAATGAAAGGTGGTAAAATCACCGTCAATGGCAATGCTGATGATTGGGCAGGCGCAATGTTAAAAGGTGGCGAACTTGAAATAAACGGGGATGCCGGAAATTACGTTGGTGCTGCATATCGTGGATTTTGGAAAGGTATGGAAAATGGCGTTATAAAGGTTAAAGGCAAAGTGGGCAGAGAATCAATGTTATGGGCCAGATGGGCTAAAAAAGCAGGAAAATTTCCCACTTTATATTGTGGTGGCGCAGGAGATTTCTTAGGGATGCATAATCATGGAGGGACAATCATTGTTGAGGGTAATGTAGATAGATATGCTGGAGCAGATCAAATAATGGGCGTTATCGTAATTAAAGGTAAAATTCACAAAAAACTTCCTTCTTTCAAAAAAATTGGCGAAGTGAGTGAAATAGAACTTCCCAATGGTGATAAAATTACTGGAAAATTCATTGAATATAGCGGAGATCATTCCGTTAAAAAAGAAACAAACGGAAGGTTATATATTGCCGTTTAAATTATAATTTTTTTCCAAAATCACTCTTTTTTAAAATTTAATGAGGATTTCTCATAAATCTTTTTTATAAAAATGTAATTTTTATATTAGGTTTACTTTGGTTAAATTATTTTAATTACTAAAAATGTGATAATTGTTTTGTATAAGCGAAATGTCAACATTACTAAAATCATTAAAAATGAATTACGAGAAGAAATTGATTCAGTTTTAATTGAAACTCCAATAAACGTTTTAATTAATGATATCCCAATTGTAAATTTAACATGCTTGCCTAAAGACTTAAAAGAACTTGCTATTGGGTTTTTATACTCTATTAATATCTTAAATTCAATGAATCAAGTGAAAAACATAAATGTGGATGAAATTAATGGAAAAGTAGATATTTACTTGAAAGATTCAACGAATTTAAATATTGAAGAATTAAAAGTTGATTTAAGTGCCAAAATAATAGACACATCATGTGGGATCCCTAATGTTTGGAGAAATTTGATATTAAAAGGTCTTGAAATGCTAAAAAGGGAACCCAAGCAAGAAAAATTACAAATTAAAGCAAGTTTAATTCATGAAATGATGATAAAGATGCAAAAAAATACAATTTTATTTAAAGAAACGGGTGGATGTCATGGAGCTGCAATATTCGATAAAGATGGTGAATTATTGAGCCTAAAAGAAGATATCGGAAGGCATAATGCCATCGATAAAGTAATTGGAGAAATTATAATACGAAAAATAAAAATGGATGATAAAATATTAACCACAACAGGGAGATTAACTGGGGAATCCGTGTTAAAGGCAATTCGTGCAAGGATTCCGATCCTCGCTTCCTTATCTGCAGCAATAGAATCTGGAATCCGATTCGCCTTTGCACATGACTTGACTCTAATCGGATTTGTTCGAGGGAGTAAAATGAACATTTATACTCATCCTGAAAGAATTATTATCTAATGTCCCTTTAAATATTGTCATTATTTGAAAGTCAAATTTAAATTTGTAGGAATTTATTGAAAAAGTTTTTAAGCAATTTCTTAGATTTAAATTTATAAATTTATAGACTTATAAGAATGAAAAAATCAACGAAATACAATATTTTTTACTATAAAAATTAAAGAGGTTAAACAAAATTGAAACATAAAACTGGTTTTGTTTTGCTATGCATTGGAGGAATCATGATGATAATCAGCAGTGCGGTTGGAAGTACTGGAATTTTTCAATTTTTATATAATGTTGCTTTAAACTATGTCAGCCCCCAATTCGTTCCACTCTTAACTATAATAATGACCATCATAAAATTTATAGCAGATTCAGGAGGATTTTCCATAATAGCTGGTGCCATTTTAATAATGCTTGGAGCCGTAAGAATTGGGAAGTTTATTATTTGGGTTGGCTTGACTTTTGGTACGATAGCATTAATCATTTGGATCATTGTCCAAATAGTTAATCTTACTGGGATCATAACAGATCCACAGATTTTAACACTTTTATATAATGTTTATGGCTTTTTTACTTACAATACTGGTCTTGCATTTTTAGGTGTCAGCACTGCTATAGTAGGAAAACATTTTGTTAGAAGTATATTGAAGGAAAAAGACAAGGAAAAAGAAGTAGAATTAGCAGTTTCAAGCGATAATGAAGAAGAAATTAACGATTCTACCAAATTAACGTGAATAATTTTAAAATTATCGAATTCAAAAACGAACTACAAGAAAAGTCTTTTAGATTATTAATAAAATTGCAATTAACAAGTCATTTTATTTTTTCATAACACTTTTTTTTTATGCTTTTTGTCATTTAGATTAAAATATTTGCTATTACACTGCTCGCTTATTTAACAAATTTTTTAATGAATTTAGCATTTAACCAAATATCAATACAATTAAAAATAAAAAGAGAAATTAGTGGTGAAGATATAATCGTGACAATTCCAGTTTGCTTCGGACAGTTGAGTAGTTGTTGGGGCTGCCACCAGAGCCTTTTGAACGCACATCTTAATCTTCTTACAATACTTCCTGAATTAGAGATTGTTTATTGGCCTGCTGTTGTGGATTATAAATTAGATTCTCTTGAGGCTAGAGAAGACGGCAGCATTGTGATCGGATTCATTGAAGGTGTTGCTAGGACTAAAGAAGATACAGCACTTGCCAAATTAATGCGAAAAAAATGTAAGATAATCGTAGCATTTGGAGCTTGCGCTTGCTATGGTGGCGTTAAAGGATTAGCTAATTTATTTGATATAAAGGATTTGGTTTCTAGGAAATTTAAAGAAACAGAATCCATTACTGATGAAAATCCGGAAGAACCTACCGAACATGTTCCAGGATTTGAGGATTATATTGTAAATGTGAAGGATATCATTGATGTTGATGTATTCATACCAGGATGCCCGCCTACTACTGAAAATATTTTAGCAGCAATATCTTACTTGTTAACATTAGTAGGTAAGGGTCCAGAATCACTTGATAAGAATAAGAGCATTTGTGAAACTTGCAATTTAAATAATGAAAATTGTTTATTAGAAAAAGGAATACTTTGTTATGGACCAATAACGGCAGCTGGATGTGAATTAATGTGTCCTAATAATGGAGATGTCTGTTATGGATGCTTTAGAGCTACAAGTAAACCTTCATCCAGAGCAGAACAATTAAAAAATATTTTATTAGAAGTAGATGAATTAGACACGAAAACAGCTTCAAGCTTACAACATTTTCTTGATTTATACTTGGGTTCCTCTAATATAACTAACTTTTATTTCAGAGGGGATTTATTACAACGATTAGCTTATGAACCAGAGAGTTTTAAAGTAAAAGAGATTAAAACAGATAAAGGAGAGAAGATGATTTTAGATGTATCTCTGACAGAAAATAATATTATCAATGAGATTGTTGGAACTTCTTTATTCTTATTAAAGGATGATCCTAATTTCAAGTTTAGCACGAAAACAGTTTGCAGTCATTGTAATAGAGATGTAGTGGATAAAGTACCGACCGACTTAAAAAGAGATTATGAAGGATTGCCAACAATGGATAAATGCTTCTTAGAGCAAGGATATATATGCTTGGGTCCTGTCACTCAAGCTGGTTGTGGAGCAATTTGCCCAAATAAAGCAAATGCTCCTTGTTTAGGATGTTATGGACCTCCAGTAGGAGTGGAGGATCAAGGTGCAAAATTTATCAGCACACTAGGTTCTTTATGCGCTGATAAAGATCCAGATGAAGTTCTAAAAGCAATAAAAGATCCAGCTGGGTTATTTAACAGATTTACTTTAGCTGATAGCATTCTAAAACATAAATATAATGATAAAATGAAGGAGGAGGATTAAAGATGGTAAAAGAAATAAAAGTAGAACCCGTAACTAGGTTAGAAGGACATGGTGGACTTCACATTGTTATTGGAGATGATGGTAAGGTCAAGGACGTGCAATTCAACATTACATCAACGAGATTTTTTGAAAAATTTGTTGAGGGAAGATATTGCGAGCACATCCCGAGAATTACTCCTCGAATTTGTGGAATTTGTCCAATTCCCCATCATTTAACGCCAACAAAAGCGGTGGAAGATGCTTGGGGCGTGAAGATCCCAGAACCAGCTCGCAAGTTAAGAATTTTACTACAAAATGCCAAGCAATACTCTTCACATGCATTACACTTTTATGCATTAGCCGCACCTGATTTCTTGCTAGGACCATTTGCCGATCCAGCTCTTAGAAACGTCGTTCACGTGATCAACAAAATGCCAGAAGTTGGAGCAATGGCGTTGAAAATGATGGATTTCGGACAAAAATTATGTGCCGAGATTGGCGGTAAATCAATCCATCCAGTCTCAGCTATCGTTGGTGGAATGAAGAAACCGATGTCTGAAGAAGCTAGGGATAAATTTTTGAAAATGGTTGATGAACAAATTGAATTCACACAAAAAACGGTTGAAATTGGCTTAAAAGTCGTTGAGGATTATTGGGATGTTATTGCTAATGTTGGTGTGGTTCCAACTTATTATCTTGGAATGACTAAGAATGGAGTTCATGATATATATGAAGGAGATATACGAATCGTGACTCCTGATGGTGAAAAGAAGGATTACGATGTCCACGATTACTTGAACGTACTTGGCGAGCATATACCTCCGCACTCTTATGCGACCCACATGTATTACAAGCCAGCAGGATATCCCGAAGGAATTTATCGGGCAAATTGCCTTGCCATGATCAATGCTGCCGATAAGATGGCTACACCATTAGCTGATGAAGCACTCAAGGCTTTTAGAGATAAAATTGGACCAATTTCTCATCACACGTTCGCATATCATTGGGCTCGATTAATTGAGTTAGTCGAAGCTGTAGAAATCATCAAGCAAATGTTAGAAGATCCTGATATCGTGAATTCTGATTGCAAGACACTCGATGTCGAGCCAAAAGAAGGTGTTGGAGTTGGAGTAACTGAAGCACCTAGAGGTCTATTACTCTATAATATTTGGAGCGATGCTGATGGTATTTGTAAGAAAATGAACTTGCTGGTTGCCACGAACCATAACATTGCTGGAATAGAGAAGACTTTAATGCACGTTGCCAAGCAAGTGTTTGAAGATAAAGTACTTGAAAAAATCAAGCTTCCAGACCCTTGGATTAAATAACTAATTAAAAAATAATTTTTTAATTAAATTTGAAGATATAAGGGGTATTAAAAAAATGGTTGTTATAGATTATGAACTTAAGAAAAAAATAATGGATGTTCACATAAAAGATGCTTTGAAATTCTGTTATCAATGCAATAGATGTACTGATAATTGCCCCATTTCAAGTATTGCTCCTATTCGATATGATCCAAGGATGCTCATTTTAGCATCATTTTTAGGCTTCAAGGAGCGAATTTTTGATTCTGAAGATAACTTTAGATTATGGGGTTGTACTGTTTGTGATACATGTGATGAGGTTTGTCCTCAAAAAATTGAATTAACTGAAATTTTTGCCATTCTCAAGAACATGTCAGTTGCTATGGGGCAAGGACCACCGTATTACACGACTCAAGCTACTGCAATTTATGAAAATGGAAAAGCAATTCCTTCCCAACCCGCAATAGAAAGGCGAAGGGAACAATTAGGACTTCCAAAAATTGAACCTCCAAATGTGGAGGAAGTTCAAAAAATTTTAAATCAAACAAAATTAAATAAAATTATAGGTAAATAAAAAGGTGTAGAAATAGATGGCAAAAGCCGAAGAATATAAAATGTTTCAAGGTTGCACGATAGGAAATCGAATTCCATTTATAGAAGCAAGTGCACGGAAAGTATTTGAGAAGCTTGGAATAAAGACCTCAGAAGCTCCTTTTGCTTGTTGTCCGGATCCTGTTGGATTTAATTCCGTGGATCATTTCAGTTGGTTGGCAATGGGAGCACGAAACTTAACAATCGCGGAAGAAGAAGGAAAAGATATCATATCATTATGCAATGGATGTTCTCAGACTCTAAAAGTTGTTAATCATGAATTAAAGCATGATGATTCATTAAAATCTAAAATTAATGAGGTTCTAAAGAAGATCAATAGGGAATTCAAGGGAACAATTAATGTAAAACATTTCTTAGAAGTCTTACATGAAGTTGGTGCTGAAGAAATAAAAAAACACATTGTTAAGGATTTGTCTGGATTAAAAGTTGCTTGCCATACTGGTTGTCATTATAGTAGACCTTCAGAAATATTGCAAGTAGACGACCCCATGGAACCTAAAAAACTAAGAGAAGTTGTTGCAGCAACAGGAGCGATACCAGTTGATTACGAAGAAGAGATGTTATGTTGTGGAGCCGGAGTTGGAAATACAGAAGAAGCTCCCTCAATGCAAATCTTGGCAAATAAATTAAAGAGTGCCATTGATGCTGGGGCGGAAGCTTTTGTAGTCATATGTCCAGCTTGCTTTCAACAACTAGATACAAATCAGAAGAAAGCTGGAGCTCAATCAAATAATACTTTTAACATTCCCATTCTTTACTTGACTGAACTATTAGCGCTTTCCTTTGGAATTAATCCGGACGAAATTGGGTTGAAATTTCATAGAGCGAAATTAACACCGTTGTTAGAAAAGTTAGGGCTTAAATAATTAACTACTCGCAATTTTATTTTTAATATTTTTGAAATTTTAAAAAATAAAAGGTATATGGATGCGTGAATAAAAATGTCTGAAGAAGTACCAGAAGGTTTAGTAAACCTTTTAGAAATGGTTGTTAGATGTTTTGACTGTTGACTATCGTGCGCTGCGCACATCACTTTAATTGATGAAAATGGAAAAGAAATATATTCTCGAAAATTAAATGTTGGCTTAGGATGAGTGTCCAATTAAAAACCGAGATTGGGCATGACAACCCTGCGAGGGTAAGCCAAAAATATTCTTTTTATTCTTGTTATCTTTTAATTGAATGATAGATGTGTATTATTGAATTACCTTACCAATTAAGTTAAATCCATCAACTTCATAGATTTTAACTTTCACAAATTGACCTTTTTTTACTTCAGAACTTTTCACATGAACATTCTTATAGGCTCTATTTCTACCAAAATAAACATCTTTTTCATTTTCTTCGTGTAGAATTAATACTTTTCCCTCCCAATTTAACCATTTTTCATTGGAATCCTTGATCATATTTCTAAATATTTGGGATAAATAAATTGATCTCTCTTTAATAATTCTGCTATCAAGTTGCTTCATTTTAGATGCGGGAGTGTCTGGTCTAGGCGTAAATTTTGAAATGTTTAAAATTTCAGGTTTGAGCCATTTAATAAAATCCACGGTCTTTTTAAAATCATCATCAGTTTCACCAGGAAAACCACAGATAATATCTGTTGAAATTGTTAACGATGGAAAAGTTTTACGCAATATCTTAAATTTAGGGATTAGATCTTCAATTCTATACTGCCTATTCATTCGTTTTAGAATTCGATTACTTCCAGATTGTACTGGCACGTGCAAGAACAAGTAAGTTTTTTCCATTTTATAGATTTTAATTAATTGTTCAATATTATCTATTAAAAAGCGAGGATTTATCATTCCTAATCTCAAAAAGAAATCATTTCTTAAACCATTAATTTCTTGGATTAAATCTGCTAATTGAAAACCATCATGTTCATAGGTGCTACAATCTTGTGATGTTAAATACAGCTGCTTAATACCTTGTTCAAGTTGATATCTCGCATTTTCAATGATCTTAGAATGATCAAAACAAATTAATTTTCCTCTAGCATTTCTCACGCAACAATAAGTACAATTACCCAAACACCCTTCAGATATTGGTAAAATCCCAGTTATTTTACCCTTATAATAATCAATTGATATTTTTGCCTTATCAATGGGATCATTAGATTTTATTACCAAATTCTTCTTTCCATCTTCCAATTCTTTAAAGATCTCTGGAATTCTAATAATGCTTTTAAGATCGATAATGGCAGCATAATTTGGAATTATTTTTTTAATGAGATTAATATAATTCTTGCCTACAAGAGGTAAGCAACCAGTTATTATAACAAGTCTATCTGAATTTCTTTGAGTTACAACATTGAGCTGCTTTAGTCTTTGTCTAATTTTATTTTCAGTTTGCTGTTTTACAGCACAGGTATTTATTATTAGAAATCTTGCTTCTTCTGAATCAACTTCTTCATATCCATTTTTTTTTAAGATTGTAGACATCAAGTAGCTATCGGCCTTATTTGAAGCACAACCGTAAGTTTCGATATAAAAAGATTTATTTTTCATTAATCTTGGTAGTGTTTTAATTTGCAAAGAATAAATGAACCATAAGTAAAAAATTTTGAGCTTTCTCCTTCTAATATCTCAACATTTCTTAGTATTTCAAAGTTTTATGGTATTTTATTCATTCAAATTAGGAAAAAATATAAATTAATTAATCAATCCAACTAAAAAATTGGAAAAAGAATAATTAAGTTAATGTAAAATCTAAGTAGAAAGAATTTTTTGAAAAACATAACAATAAAAAATAAAAGCATAACATCTAATTAATGATTTTATCAAAGGATTTAATAAAGTTTCATTATAATTAAAAGAATTAATAAGGTAAAATAACTAATTATTAAACTATAAGAATTAAACTTTACAATGGTTCTTGAACATGGAAAAGTATGCTTATTGTGAAGTCTGTAAGAAAGAAGTTAATGATCCGGTTCGCAAACCTTTAACAACGTTTCAAAAAGTCGTTTGGATTGTCTTAATAGTTGCTTCTTTAGGCATTATTGGAATTGTATATTTAATAATTCGCTCTTATAAACCGAAGGAATATTGTCCTACTTGTCTTACTAAATTGAAGTTTTCTTCAGAACCATTCAAGGAAAAAGAAGCTAAAGAAGAAGAAGTTCCATTAACACCAAAAGCAAAAGTTCTTAAAAAAGCTGGCAAAGAAACTAAGGCTGGAGGAAAGGGAAAGGTAAGAAAAGAAAAAACCCCAATTGAGACAGAGGAAGAAGAAGAAAAAAAAGAAACCATATTTTGTCCTTATTGTGGGGAGGAAATTAATGCAAATGCGAAAAAATGCCCTTACTGTAATACAGCAATTTAAATTTCTCTATAAATTAATAATTTATTATCAATTAAATGACACAATATTTAAATAAAAAGAACATTCAAATAATCTAAAACAAATAATTAAATTATTCAAAGTATTTCAAATAAATTTATTCTTTTAAATAAATTGAGGTAATTTAATGCCGAGAAAACCTAGACGAGCTCCAAAATTGGAATATGACCCCTTAGAAGAATATAGCACGTGGGATTTACGAATTGCTAAATTTTTCTATTATTCAATAATTCTTTCCGCAGTAGTCACGATTCTTGGACTCTGGCTTACGATCATTGCATTTTTAATTGAAACAGGAAAATGGGATGAGATCGTAAGTTTAGGGCCAGGAGTAGGTGCTCTAATAATAGTAGGCATAATCATCATACATTTATTCATATTGGTCCTCTTTTACATCTTATTTAGGGGCGGTATTCTCAAGTTATGTCAAAAGTTATTCAAGGATCGCATTTTAGCGAAAAAATATGAAGATTATTCTACACTGCGGTTATTAATAGCTGTAACTTTAATTAGTATTTACATTTTCATTATTACATTAATTTTTGTAATAATGCCATCAATTTTTTGGAAATTAGCTTCTGATATTTGGACATACATTGTTTTACATTTCAATCTAGGGGAATGGATTCTTTTAATTGGAGCTCTCATGTTTGTAACAATATTAATTGTTTATTTGGGATTTGTGCTCTGGAATCATGGCGTTTTTGCGGTACTAAAACGGGTAAAGAGAATTGAAGAAGAAATTGAAATTGAAGAAGAAATAAAAAGAGACGAGTTAAAAAGCCTCGATGAAGAAACGCTACAAAAAGTATATGAGAAGGAAACAGGTAAGAGAGCAATATATCGAGGTAAAGAAACTAAAGGTTATAAATCTTGGAAAAAGAAAATGCTTGAATAAAATTAAAAATTAATTTAAAATAAAAGATTTTTTTTATAATTAAACTTATTTTTTATCTTCTCATCATTCTTGGATTTCTGAAAAGATCTAATTCAGTTTTGGGTGGCTTATAAATGGTAGTCCCTGTTTCTTTCATCTCTTTAAAGAATTTTTTAACTAACTTTTTAGCATCATTCATGAAGTTACAAGCGCAACCAAATAAGATCATGTATCTTACAAATGTTTTATCCTTAGCATAATCTTCATCGAAGATTTCAATGATGAATTCTTTTTGTACAGGATGCCCATCCACTCTAGCAATTAGTTTCTTCCCTATATAAATTTTATAATTACGACCAGGACCAATTACACCTTTAGCCCTGACCATTTGTAATTGATCTTCCTTTTGTTCGGGTAATAATGGAAAGGTCCATCGAGAACCCACGATCCTCCAACCTCTATTGACTCTAACTAGATGTATGTCTCCTGGAACTTGCAGGAAAAATACGGGAGCAGGATGTTTAATTTCATAACTCTGGATTATGGAATGAGTAACGCTCAATTCTACTCCTCCTTTAAAATTGCCCCCTTTAGGTTGAGCATCCATAGATTCTTCCATTATTGTAAATATTCTACAAACAAGTCTTTTTTCTTCGTCTGGTCCTTCTTCCCATTGTTCTTTATTAAAAGCGATTATGAATTCCTTCTCATCATCAATTTCTACGACTCCTTCTATATCAAAGTTTTTAGAAAACCATCTGGTCTTAGCTTGGTACTTAAGTTGTTGATGGACCCCCAACTCTTCATCATGTAATCTAGTCCTCCAAAAATTAACCTTAATTTTTTTGAAAACTATTTTCCTTTTAGAAACAGGAGTTTCTTCTTTTTTAGTTGATTTTTTCTTCTCTTTAGACTTTTTTGAAGATTTCTTCTCTTTACTCTTCGAATCTTTCTTAGACATTAAAAATCACATTCATTAATTGGTTTATTACTAATTTATTTTGAAATTATTAATATTTAAAAATATAATTTCAAATCATTATAAACATTATCAAATATAAGATGATTATAATTTTTATTCTTTTATATTATTAATTAGGACTATATTAAGTATGAAATAAAAGATAAAGAAATCAAATTCTAATTTCCTTGGAAATTATTTCTTAATCTCTTCAATAAGTAAATTTTTAGTCAATTAAATTTATTCCAATAAAAATATTAATAAAAAGAGTTTATTCAAATGAAACTTCACAGCTATCAGTATCACAAAATTTCTCTCCTATTGCTCGATCCCTCGTTTCATCTAGTTTGAGAGGCTTTATCTTGGAGATCATTTCTTCATATTGTTCTTTAGTAATTTCTTCATATGGAGCTTGCTTATAACCATGTTCTTTTAATGGTAGAAAACTAACACTTTTTAGTTTATCTTCAAAACATTCAAGGACATATTGTATTTGATCTGCTTCTTCTTCCTTGAAAGTAATGGTTATTGAAACTTGATTATCAGACCAATATTTTTGATATGCTGCAGCATTTTCTGCTTGTTCCCAAATGGAAACATCCTTTTTTGAGCGATCAAAATATTTCTCATGAACTGGAAATTCCGCAACGACCGTGTTAGGTGAATATAAATCTTCAACAACGCGATAACCTGCTTTTTTTATGGGTTCAATCAAATCTGAATTTTTTGAAAGACGTATGCGCCTGATGTAATATTCTGAATGAGGATAGTGAATTCCAGGAGTCACTCCAGGTAACAAGCTCACGGTTCCACTAGGTTTAACCGTGGTTAATTTTATGGATTTTGGAATGCATAACCAATCAGAATATTCTTCGTCTAATTTTTTCAAATATTTATATGCCTTGTCGCACCATTCTAACATTTTCCGTCTACCATGCTTTTTGAATGCCTCGATTATTCCAGTCTGCGAAATGCCCATCCTTCTATTTTTTAGCATTACTGCATTTGTTTCTTTCCAATGTGTATTCACTAAAGTCACGCTCTTCGCATAAAGATATGCATATTTTAACGTATCTTGAAATTCTTCATAGGAGTCATGCCGGGATGGGAAAGTCTCGACTAAACAGCATAATTCAAAGGATTCTAGTGATTGTTCTCCACAATTCGCGGTAAAGATTATATCTAATCGAGGTCTACCTGTATGAGTATATTTTTGACTTACTACAATTCCATAATTATGGTATTCATCAACAGTACCATTATATACATTAGATTTTCCTATCTTGCGTATTGAAATAACACGATGATTATAAATCAACCCATGATCTATAAGATGTTTCGCAGTTTTAAGGCGATAATCCCTATTTTGTAATAATCGTGAATTAATTTTTTTACATTTATACCTTTCAGTTATTTTATCCAAAAAGTGTTGATAACTATCAGGTAAACCTGCAGACCTTAAGTCAGAAAAATTACTTTTCTTAATTTCTGATATGAATTGTTCTTTGGATGGAACTTCTCTATAATCGTGTACATATTTTTCAAAAATTTGAAAAAAGGAGTTCAATTTGTTTAAATGTCTTTCATTAGTATACCTTTTAATATTAGTTATAGCTTTCTTTGAATTATATGTATTAGCGCATTTATGAGAGCAAAATGCTTGTTCTCTTCTACTCCATTTTACTTTAAATGGTTGTTGACAAATTTCACATTTTTTTATTACAAAAATTCCATTATCGAAAATAACATTTAAATCTGTAGAATTTTTAATTTCAATAAATCTCTTATATTCTCGCATTATTGCGGGTTCATTATAATGTTTAAATCCACATATATTATTTGCTTGCTTGATCAAGTGAAGTGGAGATTGTGATGATCCCCAGCGTGGAGAAGTATGGGGCATTCCAACTTTTCTTGAATGTATTTTCCAATCAGGTGTAGTTAAAGGCTTATTGTTTTCATTGATATATTTGATCATCTCATTTAATATTTCCTCATCAGTAAAACCAGAATAGTTTGGATTTTTTTCTTTTGAGAGAGATTTTGACATTTTTGCTCGATATCGTTGCTTTTCTTCTTCTGAAGCTTGACTCCACCATTTTCTCATTGGATTATTATCTCCAGAAATATCATGTATTTGATCATGATCATCTTTCAAAATTTCTTCTAAATTATTTATATTATTGTTTAAGCTGTTGAAATCTTTATGATGGATTACATGACCCTTAGGAATTTTAGTATTATGAAATTGTTCGTATATAAAAGTATGTTCAAAAATATTTTTATTTCCAGTATTAATCATCCAATAAGGACTTTTTTTCTTATTTCCTTCTTTCATCATTTCTGACCAAGTAGTTTGCCATTTAGGCATTACTATAAGGCTATCACCTATATTGAGATGACGAGCTTGTTTTTTTTCCATATTTTTAAGGAGAAACTCATGATTACTGGTACATTTTATTGTTGAGCCATCGTCCAATTTAATTTCATAAATGTCTACATTATAACCTGTAATTCTGGGATTTCTCATCATTCTGATTTGAGTAATTCCATTTTCATCTTTACAATATACTGGAACATCTTTTCCTTCTTCTGCTAATTTTCTAATTGGGACTGCTACTCGACCATCAGCAACAGCAATTAAAGTATCTCCAGTAACACAAGGATTTACGCCTGCCACTTTTTTATCCTTATAATCTGGTGGATCGATCATTCGAGAATAGTTTTGAGCATTTTCGAGCCAGAAAATCCCAGGTTCACCGTTAACAGCAATTTGTTTCGCAACAAATGAATAGTCCATTCCTTTTTTCGCAAATACAGAATTATTACTTGCCCATCTATGAGAGTAAAGTTTTTCTTTATCTTGCTTGCAAGTTACAAACTCAAAATCAGTGGGATCTCCTAATGCTATTTCAGCAGACCTTCTAACATTACCAGCTACGACACATTTTCCGATTAGATTCATTATATCAACAATATCAACAGAAGTGATTGGTTGTCCTATTCTATTTTCTAAAATTTTTTGAATATCTTCAAGCATTTGTTTTAATGGTTCTGGACCAGAGGCTATGCCGCCAAATCCTCTGATAGGGGCACCTGCAGGCCTAATTTTACTGAAATCATATTTTGGTACTTGCTTGCCTAAAAAATAAGCTTCTAACATTAATTTTAAAGCTTCAACCCATCCTTCTCTACTATCAGGTATGACAAAATCAAAATGACCTTCTTGAGGTTTTTTTATGATTATCTTTCCAGCACCTTTAGTGTCAAAACCAACGCCAACTCCTAACATTAACGCATCCATAACAAATTCAAATGCTTTAGAATATTTTAAGTCAATATCTTGGGTTGAAGCAAAACCACAGTTATTAAGTGCCATTGAACCGTGTCGAGCAATGAATTCGGTACCCATCATCCACAATCCCCTTCCAGGTGGCAGGAATTTGAAGTTCCAAATTTTTTCAAACATAGTTTGAGCAGATTTTTGAGCCTTCTCATCATCCCAAGGCAAACTAAGTTTTATGCAATGTTCTTTCTGAATTGAATAACAACCCTCGACAACTCTCCTTACAGTTTCCCAGAATTCTTCCTTTCTGTTTTCTTCTTCAACAATTCTTGCATATGTTCGCTTGTAAGTTATGTATCCCAATGGACCCCAATCTGGCTGTTTTCCCTTGTATTTATTAATGAAATCCTCATCCAATTTAAAAGAGATATTCTCTAAATTTATCGCTCTAGCGAATAAATTTCGATATTTATTCATTCCACGTTGCGTCAATTCCACGCACACTAATTCTCTAATGTAATTTGTGGTAATTTCATTCAATCCTAAGCCGATGATTTTTCTTATAACATCTTCAGCTACTTTTTCAGCAATATGCATGTCCAAACCTGTTTCCTTGTTTAACACTTTAGCAATATTTGATGGATCAAACTTCTTTTTCTCTCCCTTGGAATTAATGACATACTTCGGGTATAAATCCGCGATTGAGAATGAATTATTTGTCATAACTATCCTTTTTAATTTTATTTTTTAATTATAATATGTATTGACACTATCTAGTTTTTGTGATTTTTAATAATAAAATCCCTTAGCCTAATTTATTATATTTTATTTCAATGAATATAAATTTATCTGGAAATAATTATTAGCAGATTGAGATGTACTGTATATTTTCCATCGATTTTTGCCAATTCACATTAATGTTAGTTTAACATTTATCAATAAAAATGTTCGAATTAACGGAATGCCTGAAATAACTGATATTATAGTCGGAAAAATGTCGGTTTTTACAATTCAATTTATGTATCGTTATATTTAAAAGGAAAAAAAATCATTACTCATAGTTTCAATCTTTATACAATTTTGTGAAAGATTTAAAATTAACTCTTTTTAAGGAATAAAAAAAATATTTTTTTTATTAATATTAGAAATTTTAATTAGTCTTAAGCTTATAAATTGTAAAAAATAACTGGTTTAGTATAAATTTGCCTTTATATTATTAACCCAATTTTATTTTGTTATTGATGATTATTGTCTAATGTGATCAAAATGGAAAATGAAGAAATTAAATACATGAAAGCAGCGGTATTTGATGGTAAAACATTAAAAATTAAAGAACACTCGATACCTAAAATTGATGAGGACCAAGTGTTAATTAAAGTTAAAGCTGTGGGGATCTGTGGAACTGATTTAGCAATAATCGATGGCACTCTCCCTGTTCAACCCCCAATCATCCCTGGACATGAATTTTCTGGAGAAGTCGTTGAAATAGGTAAAAATGTAGATGATTTCTGGTTGAACAAGAGGGTAACCTCTGAAATCAATACTGAACTTGATTTTAACTGTTATTACTGTTCAAAAAAAATGTATACCCAGTGTATTTCCAGAAAAGCTTTAGGAATTGATAAAGATGGTGCATTGGCAGAATATTTAGCCACAGAGTCATATTTATTACATGAAATACCAAAAGAGATATCTTTTGAGCAAGCAACTTTCATAGAACCTCTAGCTGCTGCATATCAAACATTTGAAATGATGCCCATTGAAGAAGAGGATCATTTTGTTGCCATATTTGGCATGGGAAAATTAGGATTATTAATAAGTCAAATTGTATTGAATGAAGGTTTATATCTCATTGCTATTGATGGATCAGAAAAAAAATTGGAATTAGCTAAAGAATTCGGTGCTCAACATCTAATAAATAGAAATGAATACAAAAATATTCCAGAAACTATTAGAGAATTAACAAATGGAGTTGGAGCAGATATAGTAATAGATGCGACAGGAAATCCCAATGTAATGAATGATTTAATTGATTCATGTCGTGCGAGAGGAAAAATTCACGTGAAAAGCACTCATGGAATGAATTTGAAAATAAATATTACAGATTTAGTTGTAAGAGAGATAAAAATTTTTACTAGTAGGTGCGGCCCATTTACAAAAGCAATACAAGCCCTTAAATCGAAAAAAATTGAAGTTGATCCTCTAATCTCTGCTAAATATTCCTTAGATGACATTAAATTGGCTTTTGAGAATTATAAAAAGGAAAGAGATCATGTGAAATCAATAATTATCTTTTAATTAGGGAATGATAATTCTTTAACAATAAAATTCTTAATCTCAACCATTATGTTCATTATTTTTGATTTAAGGAAATTCCCAATTCTTTCTCAATGAATTTTCTTAATTTGATACAATTTTTTCTTAATTCAGAACTTGTTTCATAAAAAAGTTCTCTATTAGGACAAAGTTTATCAAGAATACACTTTTTAAATTCAAGGTTATATATAAGTGGATAAAAACGACAACCTTTAGGGCGAACATCATAAATCTTACATTTTTTAGTCTCAGGATCAAAAAAAAAGCAATGGTGATTAATATTTCGAAGTTGGTAAAATCCATATTTCGTAAGCTTGGCAAAATTTTTAACCTCATAAAAATCGGAGTATTTTTTTAATATTCTTTTAATATCCGAGTTGGAAAGAAACATTTCAGTTTCCAAACAGCAAATACCGCAATCTTGACAAGCCTTCATAATATTTAGTATGAAAAAATATATTCTCTAATTAATTTTGTGCAAACTTTATCGTTTTTTATCCAACTTTTCATACTTGGTTAAAATTAGATAGATTTTAATGAATTACACTCTTTAAGAAATTAATGATTCGGTTATTTAAGATTTTTATTCATTTATCATGTCAGAAGTCGTAAGTGAAGAACAACAAGAACAAAAAAAGGGTACCAAAAAGAAAGTAATAAGAGAAGATATTAGACTTCAATATCATTGGTATCTTACAATATTTTTCATCATTTACTATTTCTCATGGTTAATTCCAGTTTTCTTATTTTTTGGATATGTTAATTTCGCATTTTTACCATATTTTTTAGAAGCTAATAATTTTTTTACGATATTTTTGGACATTAAATCTTTACTAAGCCTATTTTTAATGCCATTAGTAATCGTGACATGTTACCTCATTCGTCTAATTACCGTCGGGATTTTTACGAGAATCTTTTGGAGGATAACTGAAAAGATATCTCCTACTAAAGATGGAATTATCCCAAGAAATATTAGAAGTAAGGTCGCTGATTATTATCATATAAGGAGTTTCATGATAAAATATGGTAAAAATTTATTCACTAAAGGTTTGTTTCCTTGGTTAGCAAAATGGTTCTTTAATTTTATAGGAGCTTCAAAAATAGGAAAAGGGACAACAATCGAAGAATCTGTTGGCTCTGACAAGTTTATCAATGTAGGAAAGAATTGTTATGTTGGGGTTAATTCTACATTAGCAAGTCATCTCATTCAAGGAGTTTTTGGAAACATTTCTTATTTTGAGATAAAATTAGGAGATAATGTTACTCTTGCTGGGATGAATCAAATTGGACCTGGATCGTCCATTCATACTGATTCTTATTTATTGCCACTAGCATCCACTAGTAAGCATAGTATCATTAAAGGAGGCAAGAATTATTATTTTGGAATCCCTCTCCGCAAGATTTTCAAAAGGAAAATAATGGAATTTCTTAATTTAACTCCAGAAGATTTAGAAAAAAATGAAAACTTTGAAGAATACATTCAGAAAATGAAAGAAGAAAAGAAGGTTAAAAGAAAAAATAAAAAATCTATTCAAGAAAAGAGTATTGAAAAAGAAAATAATATAAAGGGTACTGAAGAATCAAAGAAAGGAGTAAAAGCAAATAATGAACAAGAAAAAGAAGAAACTAATGATAATTACGTTCCTGATGAGAAAGATTTAACCCTAGATTTCACGACATCAAGTGCGATTAGCCGCATCAATATTAAATTTTTAGCAGTATATTTTCCAATATTATGGTTAGCTGGCTTAATGGTTGCTGTTTACTGGTATGATTATACAAGAGACATTGAAAATTGGATAAATACCCTATTATTCTTACCATTAATAATTTTAGCAATGATTTACATTTTCATTTTTGGTGTTTTAATCTTCAGCAAGTTGATTTTAATTGTAGTTAATTTAATTCATAAGCCTAAAGAAGGGATTTTCCTTGCAGAGATTGGTGATAGAGATTATGAATTTTGGATGTTGAGGACAGAATTAAAGAAAATACCATTCTGGCTTTTGAGAAATTCACCATTACCTTGGCTGGATGTTATAGCATTTAGACTTTTAGGAATAAGCATGGACTTCTCAAGCCATCTTACTGATGCTTGGTGTGATGGCGAATTTATTAAAATTGGAAGAAAAGTTTTAATCGGTCAAGGAGCCACCATAATGTCTTCAATGGTCGTTGGAAAATATTTAATAATAAAAAAGGTATTATTTGATAATTATGTGATGGTTGGCGGTCACACGACAATAGCTCCTGGAACTGTAATGGGACAAGACTCTGTAATTGCTGCTATAAGTTCTACCACATTTGGACAAATTCTCAAACCAAATTGGATTTATTTTGGCGTTCCTGCTAAAATATTGAAAGAAAATAGATATGCTGAAGAAAGACGCGATATCATAATTAAACGTCATGTAGATGATGAGATAAAATTAGAAGAAACTCATGAAGTCAATATCGATGAAGATAAAAAAGATTTAATTAAAATAGGAGATGATGAGTGAGAGCACATGTCGGTACCTAATACAATGAGAATAGGCCCTTTTTTACCAACGATTTTATTGAGAAAAAGATATTTAACTTTTTATATCATTATAATCTGGGGAAGTCTCATCCCTTTATTTCTTGAATTTTGGTTTTATTGGAAATTCTTATGGGATTATTCCCGACCAATTCATTTTTATACATTCCTTCCACTACTTATAATTCCAATGTATGTTACTCTAGTCCTTGCTGCTATCTTTTGGGCAAAAATTGTATTATTTTTCGTTAATTTATTTCATAAACCCCGTGAAGGTGTTTTTTTACGCCATTACCTTGATAAGGATTATAGATATTGGTGCATAAGAAATGTTGTAAAGAGATGGCCTTTCTGGTTATCTCATCGCTTTCCATTCCCATTCATGGACAATGTTTGTTTCAAGGTTTTTGGTGTAAAAACAAAATTCTCGAATTCTTTATTTGAAGGTTGGGTAGATACAGAATTTATCGAATTTGGCAAAAACGTGGTTGTAGGACAAGGCGCTATTGTCCAATCAAGCGTTATAATTGGGAATTTATTAATTATTAGAAAGACAATTATAGAGGATGATGTCCGTATTGGATCACATTCGATTGTAATGCCCGGAACTCATGTTGGAAAAAGATGCGTTTTAGCAGCTAACTCTGTAACGACTGTGGGGCAAAATTTAAAAGAAGGATGGATTTATGTTGGAATACCGGCAAAAGAATATAAGAAAAATTGGTTCTTCATGGATGGGATTAAAGAAAAAATTGGTCATGTTGGAGATATTAATGAAATTCTTGAAAAGTACGATAAAATTTACTTGAAAAGAATAGATAAGATGAAAGAAAGAAGAAAATTGAAAAAAGAATTAAAAGAAAGAGAAAAAATCAGATGGCAACAGGAACCTTCTGAAGATGATTTGGATTCAATTGGTTAATTTATCCTATTTTTCAAGAATAAAATAAACCCGACGATTTTGCTTGCCTTTATTTACTGTTTTTATTACTTTAATTTTTCCAATTTCACTAAGTTGTTTAACATGAGTACCGCCATCCACTTGTTCGTCAATGTCTCCTATGCATACTATTCGAAATTTTTCAATATCTTTTGGTAAACCTATTGCTAATCTAGCAAGTTCAGGTTTCGACAAAACTTCTTCTCTTGTTAGATATTTTATGAAAACTTCTAAATTTTTTTCAATGATAGAATTTGCTTCATCTACAAATTCTTTCAATTTTTCTGGAGAATATAGTTCCATGGAAAAATCCATTCTCGCTTTATCAAGTTCAATTTGATTACCCGTTATTTTTGCTCCAGCTCTTCTATATAATATGTTACTGAGAAGATGGCAAGCAGTATGATAACGCATGAATGTATATCTGCGCTTCCAATCCAATTCACATTCTACTTCATCACCCACATTTAAACCAGGTCGATCAACTTCATGACTTATTTTCCCAGAGAATTTTCCCACATAAACTACCTTGAATTCTTCTCCATTTTTTCTGATGATTCCTTCATCCCAAGGTTGCCCGCCACCTTTTGGATAAAATGCAGTTTTATCAAGTACAATATATTTATCTTCGCTTACTGATTCAACTTTAGCTTTCCATTTTTTCAGATATGAATCGTCCATATATAAAGCCATTGTCATAGTTATTAGATAATTATGTTTTTCTTAAATCTTTTTCACAATTTATCATACTATTAAAGAAAATTTTCATTGGTTTTACAACTTAATGACTAAAATCA
>Ga0190360_1000145_pt1 | contig 39457 bp, 28 predicted proteins | sample 48721834_MG_FD_161271 | JGI IMG/M metagenome (GOLD analysis project Ga0190360, IMG submission 161271) | Hydrothermal vent microbial mat bacterial communities from Southern Trench, Guaymas Basin, Mexico - 4872-18-3-4_MG | ecosystem: Environmental > Aquatic > Marine > Hydrothermal vents >...
GTGTAAGATGATTGAAACGAGTGCTCGCCGGGTTCCGAGTAGTCGAAAATCGATAGGTCACCCTTGGGAACCTAGCCTGACGGTCCAAGGCCCCCTTTTCAGGATTCGAACTCATAACCTGAAGGTCGGACGTTCGAATCGTCCCCCCGCTACCTTGTTCACGAAGAGGCACCCGCGAGGGTGTCTTTTTCGTTCTTCCCCAGCCCCCCATTTTAGGATTCGGACTAACGACCCCGAGGCCCCAGTCACGATGAGCAGCAATACTCCTGGAGCTTTTACGACTGAATCATGCGGAAAGAGTAGGCGGAACCGATCATTTTATGCATCAAGCTCACGTTTTTACGTGGTTTTGTCGCATCTAATCGTCGCCAAGGGTGGCGATTCAGGATTAGAACCAATAACCCCCAGGATATGAGCCTATCCCACGTGATTTGAGGAGTTTCGCTCTGATCTCTGCAATCTCAGCTCGTCAGGCTCGTACATTTTTCGGCACTGGATATTTACTGTCATTCAGCAAAGATCAGCCCACTTCGCTATCCGTGAAAATGCAATTCGGCAAGAATAGTGTTATACTATAAAACAAGAAAGTATAACGCCAGAAGGAGGGAGTTCCGATGACTCTAAGAATCTCCCAAAAAGGCTGGGTTGTGATACCGGCCCACCTGCGCAAGAAGTATGACCTGAAGCCTGGTGATGAAGTTCATGTCGTCGACTATGGCGGCGTGCTTTCCCTGATTCCCACTTCTGAGGATCCCCTGGAGGTCGCCTCTGGGATGCTCAAAGGCAAGACCTCGCTCACGAAGGCTCTCCTGCAGGAGCGCAAGAAGGACCGGGCTCGTGAGCGATAGCGCGACCGTCTCTATTCTCGACAGCTATGCGCTGCTGGCCTATTTGGGAGGTGAGGTGGGGGAGGGGCGCGTCAAGGAGATCCTGCACGACGCCTCTTTTGGGGAGAGCCGTGCCTTGATGTCTTTGATCAATCTGGGCGAGGTGGCGTACATCACGGAGCGCGAACGCGGGTTGGCGAAAGCACAGGAGGTCCTGGCGATGGTCGAGCAACTTCCGATCAAGATTCTCCCGGTCGATCGACAGACCGTCCTCGCGGCGGCGCACGTCAAGGCGAATTTTCCAGTTGCCTACGCCGACGCCTTCGCCATTGTCGCTGTCCAGGAACACGAGGGAACGCTGATCACAGGGGATCCGGAATTCGAATCAGTGAAGGACATCGTACAGATCGAGTGGATTAGATAGCCGTCGAGCACCATCTCTTGATGCTGAAAAGGAGATAGGAGGGATTGTGGAAGTCTATGTGAGTAGAGACGTGCAGGCTGATGGACTCTGGCTACCATCGGAGTTGTAGCAGAGGCTAATTAGGATTGGGCCTATGGTGGCATTGCGTGAAGCAGCGATAGATTGAAAGGAATTGGCTAGATCGTGATGAGTCGCAAACCTGCTGAAGGCGAGCGAATAGCGACAAGCGGGTACAGGCATCAGTATCTCGTAAGTGCTGATCTTGTCATCAAGGCTCTGAGTACCCGCCGGCTTGAGTGGATACGCGTAGCAGATCCAGAGGCCGGGCGTGTCGATGACATTCAGATCGGAACTACCGGTCGGGTTGATGCATATCAGGTGAAATGGACACAGTATGGGGGGACGCTAACCCTTGGGGATCTGATTGGAGGCAGGGAGCCAGGACTGGTAGCTCAACTTGCCGACGGTTGGCAGAGGCTGCGGAAACTCCATCAGCACCGTCGAGTCGTCGTCCACCTCGTAACGAACGACCGCGCCTCGACCTCGGGGGGGCACATGCCACCGACCGAGGATCCGCCCTCACCATATCACCTTGCGGCGTTCATTCAGCAGGCATGGCTGCCGGCGAAGGTGACAGGGGAAGTCAACCTAGCTGGTCCCTGGGGGCCTATATGGGAGACACTTCGAACCGCGAGTGGGCTTTCCGCCGATCACTTTGATGAATTCGTGGGCGATTGTGACCTTGATCTTGGCACACCAGTCCCCGAAGATCACCCAGACTGTCGGGCGGTAGTCGATTTGCTTTTCGCAACGGCGGCCGGTCCCGAGCGGATCATCCAGTTGAATCAAGACGAACTTCTGATGCGTCTCGGCTGGAAGGACCGTTATGAGTACCGAAACCTGCACGAGTTCCCCGATCCGCCATTCCTATACCGGCCCATTCGCACTACTACAGAAGAACTTGAATCCGTTCTTGCCGACCTAGAGGGTGGGTATATTGGTGTGTTCGGTTCGCCGGGCTCAGGAAAATCCACTTTACTCTCGCGAACTCTGAGGGGCCTTGCACTCAGGTTGGTGCCCTACTACGCCTACGTGCCCGAAGCGCAGGATCCGACTGTGCTGCGTGGAGAGTCGACCAACTTTCTGCATGACGTAACTCTTCGATTGCAGGCGGCCGGATTCGGTGGGGGACAGCGCCCTGACCCCTCCGATCGGTCCGCCTTGGTGAATTTGCTGCATGAACAGCTTCGACATTTGGGCCAAGACTATGCTGAGAATGGAACGAAGACCGTCATCCTCATTGACGGACTTGATCATATCGCTCGCGAGCAGAAACCAGAAAGATCGCTGCTTCGCGACTTGCCGCTTCCGGAGGCTGTCCCCGACGGCGTGTTTATTATTGTTGGAAGCCAGACAGATGAACTGGCAGATCTTCCGCCGCGTATAGGACACGTCTTGCAAGCAACCCGCCGGCGCGTAGAGATTGACAGGCTGAGTCCATCGGACATGGATGAAATCGCGGCAAAGGCATTGCCAGATCTTCGCCCTGAGGAGCGCCAGAGGGTATCCCAGCTCTCGGATGGACACCCACTTGCTTTGATCTACCTGCTGAAGCAGCTACAGGAAACGCAAGACGAGAATGTACGCCGCTTGCTCCTTACTAAGGCAGTCGAATATAAAGGCGATATCGAAAGTCAATATTGGGCTCACTGGAAAGCAATAGAGGATGACGAAGATATCGTTCACGCCCTTGGGCTACTGGCCAGGGTGCGCGGGCCGATCCCATTGAGATGGGTTTCGACCTGGCTCGAGGAAAGAACTCTCAGAAAGATTCAGCGTCGCTTCGTCCAGTACTTTGACGAAGAGGGAGAGGGCAACTGGAGGTTCTTTCACAACAGCTTCCGCCTGTTTCTTGAGAGGCGGACGGCCAATCCCCTGCCGGGCCAAACTTCGGAGCAACGACACTGCGCCTTCCATCAAGAACTGGCTGATTATTTCAAAGTTTCTTCCGCACCCTGGAAGTGGGAGACGCTTTTTCATCTGTATAGTGCTGGCGAGTTCGAGGCCGTAGTGTCCATTGCCACGTTCGATTGGTTCAGGGAACAACTACGCGGCCTCCGACCTCTTGACGCAATCCAGACCGATGTCCGCCTGGCACTGAAAGCGGCGGGTCAGTGCGAAGATGTAGTAGCAATCACGCGTCTCACACTGGTGGGGGCGTCCCTGGAACAGCGCTCTTGGGTCCTGGATGACAGCTTGCTGCCCGACCTGCTTCTTCAAGCAGGCGAGCCGCTGAAAGCGGCCGAGCATCTCCGAGATGGCAATCGACTGCGAGTTGAACCCGAGCAGGCGCTACGACTGTCGGTTCCAATGGCCAATGCCGGTCTTGCAAAGGAGGCTCGACGGCTGTTCGAACTAGCAGAGCCCTTGGAACTTCTCTCGGGGCGCCCAATTCCCGATGACCACACTCGTCCCCAGAATCTATGGGATCTTCTGCATGCCTGGGTCCGGAGCGCAACGTTCTTCCGCAGCCCCGATGATGTTGCCAAATCTGTGCGGCGGATCCGCGTAGAACCCCGGCGGGGATCACACAGGGATGAGGAACAAGAGAGCCAGGGGCTGCAGGATTGGCTGCTCATGCAAGGGGCATTAGCCTGTGCTTCGCGACGCGACTGGACCAGCTGGCAGAACCTGTACGAGTCGCTGGAAGAAGATAGGAGTCGGCGAGTAAGATTCTCTATATTGCTCCGGTCCGCGCAGGAAGCTGTGCGACAGAACGATGGAAAACGGTCGCGGGACCTCCTTGGTAGGATTGGCAACGAGTTCCATCCAAATAGCCTGGTTGCGGAAAATCAGAGTTGTTGGGTCACAGAGGCTTTCATCTCAATGGCTGAGCTGGTAAACCTGGTTCTAGAAGACGACGCCCTAGCGGCAGAATGGCTCTCCGAAATATCAGCCGTCCCGCTCGAGGAAAGCGGAATTCACAGCGAGGAAGAGCCGTCCCTCGCCGAACTCCGCTTCCGACTTGCCGTCCTTCGTTACCTTTTGGGCGAGGAGCGCCACCCTGGAACTTTACGCGATGAAGATGAAGAGGCCACCGAATGGGGAAAGTACGTCGAAGAAGAGGAAAAGAATGGATATCGGCAGATTGCGCTGGCCACAATCTACCTGGCTCGTTTGCTAGCCTGGGGGCGACAGGGCTCGTATCAGTCGCCAGCAGGCTTCCTTCAGCAAGTCGAGTGGATCATTGACTTGGTAGGCGGGGGGTGGCGATCATCATCTCCATCATTTCGGATGAGCGTTGCGGCGTTTCGCTCTGAAAGCGTTGAGTTCATGGCAGACGCCGCGGCTTCACATGGGACCGAGGTTGTTGTAGGCCTTGCTCAAGAATTCGAACGACGATGGATGGCTCGAGGCGAAGCTGAGTACTGGCCGAGTCATTCTCAGCGCGAGACAATCATTCTATTAACAAGAGCAGGAGCTGATCCCTCCTGGGCAAAAGTGCAATTGGAACGCATTGAGTCGGGGATGCTTGAAGGCCTTGATCCGCATGGTCGGGTCGAAGCATGTCAGGAGCAGGCGAGGGCTTGGCTGGTGCTTGGAGAGACTGATGCTGCACTTGCGACACTCGTATCGATGGTGAGGGTTTCAAGCGGCATTTGGAGTGATAAGGATTATCAGCTGCCTGGATGGGTGCGCTGGCTGAGCCGAATGAACCGCCTGGAGCCGAACACCGCCAAAGCCCGGTCTCGTCTTATGCTAAGGCGTATCCTCTCCGTTGAAGGAAGCGCATCGGGAGTGACTGATGCGGCTGAGGAGCTCCTCGCAGTGGTGTTCCAGTGGAACCCGCGTGGAGCAATAGTGCTCTACAAGGAGTTGCTCGAGCGCCATACTATCGGTCATCAAGGGGGGCTCAGTCGCCTCCTCGCGGAGGCCATGCAACGTGGAGACGCCCCGGTTAGGGAGCTCCTGCATCTTGTCGACCATCTGCTTATTTCTCTCGTGTCTGGCGCAGAGCCAAAACTGCTGCAAACCCTTGTCACCCAGGTTAGTAGGTCACTGGGGCGAGAAACAGCACACAGCGTATCAGAACACTTGGCGCGCCGAGTAAGTGTGGATGCGCCCCTGAATACGAGGCCGGGCTGGTACGGAGGGCTTGTAGCAGGACTCCGAGAACTTGAGTACGAGCCTACCTCAATCGGATTGGCCCCAGGTGATCTCGAAGATCGAAATGTCGGTTCTGGTACTGAGCTGGATAGGAACCTGTACCTCAAGGATGGGGAGAGACTAACGTTGGATGAAGCCATCGCGAAGGTGGAGAAACCTGCTGACCTCCGGGGACTGCTTGAAGCTGAAGACCCGGAAAACACTCGTTACTTCAAATGGGGGGAGTTCATTGAGCGTATTGCACCTCGATTTTCCTCCATCACGGAAGTCAGAGAAGCTGAAGCATTAGTTCGAACCCGGCTCGGAGGCGACACGCTGAGGCAGGACGAACTGGCCCGCACGTTTATAGCCTTGAGTAAACGGTCCCAAGACTTGGGAAGAAGAGACGTGGCGCGCGAGCTGGCAGATGATGCCCTACAAAAGACAAAGGCATCAGGTTGGGATCCATACTTCGATGGAGGCGTACGGCACGCCGCGCTCCAGCATCTTATTGCTCTCGATCCTGATCGGGCAAGGGCTGAGGTGGTCAGGCTTTATGCCGATGACATAAGTGAGCGATTCCGCTCCCCCCAACGCATCTTGGTCCATCTCGATGATGTACTTGCACTTCTTTGCGAGGAGATTCCGCTTAAAGATATCTGGTCTGAAATTGAGACTTACCTTGACGAGTTATTTTCTGGAGTTCCACTTGAGCCATACCCGGAGTTAGAAGCTTGCCTTGAGGAGGGACACGCGCCATCAGAAAACACACCAGAAAACGCAGTGGCCGATCTGTACCTCTTGTACTTGGATCATCCTTCGCATCCAGTCGCCCAAGCGGCCGTTCGTGCCACGACGGTGTCGCTCATGGATGGAAGCCAGAGTGTTAGCCCCGCAATGCTTGAAGCGCTGGCCGGAACGCATCAAGCGGCTGAGCGCGCCTTGATGGTTCTCGATGCGGTAAGCATGGAGAAGCCGGAGATCTTGGAGCCATTTACCGAAGCACTGGAAGCTGCTCGGGTCTCTTCGAATTTTGCCATTCGTCTCTTGGCGAGCAGAGTGCATTCTCGACTGACAGGTTCGTTGCCAACTCCGCAACAGCTCACCAAAGAGCTGCCTCCAATTTACAAACTGGAGCTACCTAACCTGGCTCAGTACGATACGTTCGATGCGTTTGAAGAAGGAGAAACCCCGGTTGCGTTGGGTGATCCGGCGAGGGTTCTGAGCCCGTTTGACATCGAATTGCGCGAAGTGGCCCGGATGGCGGGCGTCTCCAAAGATGCAGTGTTCCTCCGCGCACATCACTATTATCAGGCTCTGCAATCAGAGGGGACATGGCTCAGCGAAGATTCGCCTTTAAACTGGAACCGTCTATCCGCTTTCCTGCGGCAAGCTGGCCTGATGTTTAGTACAAACAAGCCACATATTATGCCTGCGAGACAAGCCTTGGCGTTTGTCATTGCAGAGTTGTATGACGGAGGATCACTCGAAGAAGATGCCCTTCAAGCCCTTTCGATGATGCTCGTGAGACATGACCCTGTCTTCATTCTGCGGCGACCCGATAGGCGCCCCACGTTCATTTCGCACACTGGCGGGTTTCCCGCTGAGGAGAAGACCCATGTCCGCATACCCGACAACTGGATTGACAATTGTGGTGAGTCGTTGCCACTGCTTCTACCGCGCACATCCGATGGGCGGGTAGTGATTGCTGAATGGTCGCTCTTGCGCTATCTGGAGGAGGGCTGGCCGGAAGAAGAGCGAATGTCTGTGATGAGGAGACTACCGGCGGATCGGCTTTGGAGTGGGCTTAAACCTGAAAAGGGACATCCGCCATTCTACGAGTTCATCCGAAGGCAGTCGAGTGAGTACTTGACCCTAACGGCTCCCGAAGATCACCTAGTGATCGCGCATAAGCCCCTTGATTACGAGACCCCCGGTGCTCGCTGGCTGGCTCTAAACCCTTCAATAGGCCGAGCTCTGGGATGGCGCCCGGCGAGAAACGGCTGGTTTCGCTGGGTTGATCGAAGAGGTGACATTGTTGCAGAGAGTCTTTGGTGGGCAGATGGTCCAGTTGAGAGCAACAATCCTTTCCTTTTCACGGAGGTGGGTACCGGCTGGCTTGTCTTGATGACCGAGAGAGGCTTCGATGAGCTACTGCAATGGTCGCCCGAGATTTCGCGGGGTGGGCAGGTTCGCCGCAGACTGGGATGGCACGGAAGTGAGGGAGCGGATTTGGCAATGAGCATCCTTTCATTCTAATGGTGCGAGAAAATTCCCAGGCTCAAAGGCATTCTTCGCAGATCCAACCCAGGTTGAGTAGCAACACTGAGGGAGCGTTCCATGTCGACGATTGACCAACTAAGGAGGAACCTGCCTGAGAAAACAAGCGAGACGCTCTCGGCAATATTAGACTATTTCTTGGAGAACGGTGAGTGGATCCCGGAAAGAGCTCTTCACGCGCAATTTGGAGTGAAAGAGGAAGTAAAGGCATTGCTTAATGAAGTGGGAGGGGATGCTGTCTTCTTGACTGAAGAACCAAACGAAGGATTTAGGCGTTACGAGCTTAGCCTGCTTGGAGCACTCCTCACCAGAAGGTCTGAAGAGCTGGAACAATTACTTGCGGATTACTTGACATTCGCTCGAGGGAAAGCGCTCTTGGAGCCCAAACGGGTGGATGTGGACAGTAAGGAAGTCGAGCAGGTGCTTCGGCTGGATGCGGACCAGGTAAGGGTCCTCGGCTGGATGCTCCGTCGCGGCTACCAATTCGAGGGTGGAGGTAGCTATCGGGACGGAGGATGGACAGTGAGGCTTCCGAAGAATATTGAGGATATTCCTGAAGACACCTTGCTGTATGTGAATAAAGTGGTCGTGGAAGGATACGACGCCGGAAGGCCCATAGATCCTGACGAGAGGCGGATACCTGCTGTAGGTCGGGTCACTGGGTTGACGGCTTCGCAGAGCCAGGAGGCTTTGACTGACCTAGCGGTGCTAATCAGTCCGGAAATCATTGAGGGAACTCGAGATTATCTTGAAACTGTACTTCGCCAGGTGAATGGGTGCTATGCGCATGGTCACTACGATGCCTGTGCCGTGATGCTTCGCCGCCTCATTGAAACGCTCATTATCGAATGTTATGAGACACACGGGATTGCTGATGCCATTAAGGACTCGAGTGAAAGCTTTGTCGGGTTGGATGAGCTTATCCGCAGATTCCTTGCTCAGAAGAAATGGAACATAGGCCGCAATGCACGAAGACACCTAAAGGAATTACCTTCAATTAAAGGAATTGGAGACCTCTCTGCCCATAATAGACGGTTTACAGCTACCAAGAACGACATCGATCGGATAGCCAATGAAGCAAGGGTGGCGATTCAAGAGTTAGCAACGATTGCTTTCGGTGAGAATTGACACAAGCACACGGGTGAGTAAACTCCCTTTTCCGTGGCGGCCAGTATTTCAAGGAGCGCGCAAGAGAGGAGCAGGGTGGATCTCAGCCCAGCTGGTGCCTGAGGTCACTTGCTTGGGGAGGCTCTATGCCAGTCTTTCCTTGAGCATATTGCGCGGCTGGTATATCGCTCCCATGTTTATAGCGGAGGTTTTCGGAATAAGCCATTGTCAGAACTCGACGTGGATTCATCAAGTTCCACTGCGAGGGGACGTACAGCTTCTTAGGCGAGTATGGATTAGCTCCCTTCTTGCGTCATCATCAGAGCAAGACTGGCTTACCATCTAAGAGATCCTTGATATAGAATAGGTCACACTATTAGCTGGTTGGGTTTCAAGTCACCGCATATCCGAAGGCCACCCTTGGAAACCCAGCCTGACGATCCAAGGCCCCCATTTCAGGATTCCATCTTCTATGATGAGGGATTTGTCAAGCAGCCAACACCCGGCGTCCTGAACTCTCGGCTTCCCTGAGCCGCCCACCGCAACGTACCATCTGCTCATCTCCTTTCTCAATCCTTTACTAATCAATTGCAGCAGAGATCGGATCCCGGGCTGCTTATTTTTCAGAAGTTCTTTGCCTTGAACCAACTTCTATCCGTGCCGGTCGAGTTAGACCAGTCACCCTATGCTGCCTTCGCCGCAAGGCGATGGGGGAGGGAGGTGTGAGCGGAGCCTTCTCATAATCGGTTTCCCGTGGGAAACCCGTTCGAACCACGCCCGCTCACACCACGCAGCTCCGTCCTCCGATCGTCTCTAACTCATACAGAAGCCGCTTTTAGCACGGCTCCCTTCGGGATCTCACCGGTCTCAAGGTATCGCCAGAGGGCAATGAGCAGCTTGCGTGCAAGAGCCACGATGCCGATCTTCCGCACGCGGCTGCTCCCCTTTCCGAACCGCTCTTCGTACCAGAGGCTGAGTTCGCTGTCGGGTTGATGGATCAGCCACTGCCAGGCAAACTCTACTGCTAAAGAACGAAGACGCGCATTGCCGCACTTACTCAATCCCTTCTCCCGAGACGTTTCACCGCTTTGATGGGTGACGGGCTCCAGACCGACCAGGGCGCCGATCTCGCGGCCGTTCTGAAACTGGCGCCAGGAGAAGAGCTCCATGGCGAGCGGCCAGGCGGTGTGGATGTGGATGCTTTTCAGACGCATCAGGTCACGGACCATGGTGACGCTGGGGTGATCGGGGTTCCTGATAGCCTGACGCTGTTCCTGCTCGATGGCCTTCATCTGCTGCTCCACCATCCGAAAGCGTTCGTGTTCCCTCAGGAGCCGGTCCTTGAGCCCTGGAGGCAAGGGGGATCCATCCCACGTGCGGACCTGATCTATTTTCTCAGGGAGGTTACCGTTGACGGAGAGGCTGATGCCTTGAGATGCCAGCAAGCCCTTGATACGGTTGGAATGCTTGTTGCGTTCGCCACTGAGCGTCCATCGGTCCCGGTGCAGATGCCGCCGGTCCTCCGCGCCCGTACTGGGAATGCGGATTACACTCCAGACATCCTCGTCACCAGCATGGTAGCGGATGAGCATGCGCAGGAGCTTCTCCATGTCGATGCGATCGGTCTTGGCTCGGCGCCGCCTTTTTCTACTTTCCATGCTCCCGGCGTCGACAATGAGGCTGTTGATCCCATGGTGGATCAGGTAGCGATGGAGCCAGAAGCCTTCTCTGCCGGCTTCGTAGCAGCTGAGCACCGGGCAATCAGCCGGAAGGTGGAAGCGCCTTTTGGCGGCTCGGATCTCGCGTTGGAGCGCAGCGGTGTCACGAGCGGGAACATCGCGCTCGCGGGGCCGCTGGCCGAATCCAGTGGTGAAGCCCAGCTTCCAGCGGTTGTTGTCCAGCTCGATGGCCATATAGAGCACGCGTTCCAAGGTATATTCGAAGCTGCAGGTCGCTGCCGTGTCCATTGCTGTCTCCTTTGTCCGAAGGATTTAGCTGAAGGATACAGTGCAGCGGCTTGCGCGTTCAAGACGAGGCTACTCATAGCATCTCATAACCTGAAGGTCTGAATTTCCCAGAATTCCGCAGATGATAGGGTTGAGATTTGCCAGGTCGCTGAGTGTTCCATGCTCTGAAATCCTCGTTGGTCCTCTCAATGCTGCTGCCACTGAAAACCTGCCTTTCCCTTCAATCGCAAGCCGGTGTGATCCCCTCTATCTTGAGTGAGCAGATGCTCGCAGATTGGCAATTTAGAACAACGGAAGGCAGAAGTTGTTCTCATTGCTTGATTGATCGAGATACAAATTAGGATTATAATAATCGCGATTTGTATCTCTCGCTGCGTGGGAGGGGCTATGTTCATTGATCGTGAGTCCGAACTATCCAAGCTCGAGCAATTGCACCGAACGGGGCGGGCCGAGCTCTTCGTCTTGTACGGACGGCGCCGAGTTGGGAAAACCGAACTGCTGCGCGAATTCTGCGAGGGAAAGCGGCACCTCTTTTTCATCGCTACTATGAGTTCGGATCGCGATCAGCTGGCCACCTTATCCCAGCAAATATGGGGGCTTACTCATGCATACACCCCTGACGGGTTCACATTCCCTTCCTGGGAGGCGGCGTTTCGGGCGTTGGTTGATCTGCCTGGTCGCCCCATTGTGGTGCTGGATGAATTTTCATATCTGATCGCCGGGAACAAAGCCATTCCCTCCATCCTCCAGAAGGTCTGGGATGAGACCCTCAAGGACACTAAGGTATTCCTGATCCTCTGTGGCTCCTATGTGGGATTGATGGAAACCGAGGTTCTAGGATATCAGGCTCCATTGTACGGTCGCCGGACGGGCAGTCTCTTCTTGCAGCCGCTGGATCTACCAGCGGCAGCCGCTTTCTTCCCTGGATATTCACCGATCCAGCAGATCGAAGCGTGGTCAGTGCTCGGGGGGGTGCCATACTACTTGCAGACCTTCGATAGTTCTGGAGGCTTGTTTGCCAATATCCGGCGGCACGTCTTGGATACCAGAGGCCGATTATATAACGAACCTCGCCTGGTACTGATGGAAGAACTCCGTGAGCCGCGCAATTACTTCTCGATCCTCAGAGCGATTGCTCAGGGGAGATCCCGACTCAACGAGATCGCTCAAGGTTCCGGGGTGGGAAATGCACACACCACGGCTCGGTATCTTGACATCTTACAGCAGATGCACCTCGTTGAGCGCAGAGTTCCAGCCACGGAGAGCCGGCCTGAGAAGAGCAAGAAGGGGATCTACCAGTTCACTGACCCGTTCCTTCGTTTCTGGTTCCGATATGTGCAACCACATATGGGCTCCCTCGAGCTGGGCCTAGCCAGCGCCATTCTAGCTCAACGTGTCCGTCCAACATTCAATATATACGTGGGACAAGCTTTCGAAGAAGCGGCACGAGCACACATCGCACGTCTTGCTCTTGCGGGAGATCTTCCCTTCTTGCCCGAGCGCATAGGAAGCTGGTGGGACCGTAGTGCGGAGATTGATGTTGTGGCAATTAGCGACGCAGAGCAGTCAATAATGCTGGGCGAGTGCAAATGGTCGTCCCGTCCAGTGGGAGTGAATATCTGGCGCGACTTGAAGGAGAAGGCACAGGACTTATTTGGAGGGAGGCGATTTGAGCATGTCCACTATGTCCTTTTTAGCAAGAGGGGGTTCACTTCGGCGATGAGAGCTGAGGCGAAGGCGAGAGAAATCCGTTTGATTGAACCCCAGGAAATGGTGGGGTGAGGCACTGCATGACCCAACGAGCGCACCAAAATGCATGAAGAACACGCGTGGGGCAATGAGTAAGGAACTTGCCATGACTTTGCTGTTGACATAGAATGCGTGAAGGAGGCATATTCTCTATCCTGGCCGGTTCCAAGCTATCGCAAGTCGCCAGGTCACCCTAAAAGCATCAGCCTGACGGTCCAAGGTACCCATTTTAGGATTCCATCTTCTATGATGAGGGATTTGTCAAGCAGCCAACACCCGGCGTCCTGAACTCTCGGCTTCCCTGAGCCGCCCACCGCAACGTACCATCTGCTCATCTCCTTTCTCAATCCTTTACTAATCAATTGCAGCAGAGATCGGATCCCGGGCTGCTTATTTTTCAGAAGTTCTTTGCCTTGAACCAACTTCTATCCGTGCCGGTCGAGTTAGACCAGTCACCCTATGCTGCCTTCGCCGCAAGGCGATGGGGGAGGGAGGTGTGAGCGGAGCCTTCTCATAATCGGTTTCCCGTGGGAAACCCGTTCGAACCACGCCCGCTCACACCACGCAGCTCCGTCCTCCGATCGTCTCTAACTCATACAGAAGCCGCTTTTAGCACGGCTCCCTTCGGGATCTCACCGGTCTCAAGGTATCGCCAGAGGGCAATGAGCAGCTTGCGTGCAAGAGCCACGATGCCGATCTTCCGCACGCGGCTGCTCCCCTTTCCGAACCGCTCTTCGTACCAGAGGCTGAGTTCGCTGTCGGGTTGATGGATCAGCCACTGCCAGGCAAACTCTACTGCTAAAGAACGAAGACGCGCATTGCCGCACTTACTCAATCCCTTCTCCCGAGACGTTTCACCGCTTTGATGGGTGACGGGCTCCAGACCGACCAGGGCGCCGATCTCGCGGCCGTTCTGAAACTGGCGCCAGGAGAAGAGCTCCATGGCGAGCGGCCAGGCGGTGTGGATGTGGATGCTTTTCAGACGCATCAGGTCACGGACCATGGTGACGCTGGGGTGATCGGGGTTCCTGATAGCCTGACGCTGTTCCTGCTCGATGGCCTTCATCTGCTGCTCCACCATCCGAAAGCGTTCGTGTTCCCTCAGGAGCCGGTCCTTGAGCCCTGGAGGCAAGGGGGATCCATCCCACGTGCGGACCTGATCTATTTTCTCAGGGAGGTTACCGTTGACGGAGAGGCTGATGCCTTGAGATGCCAGCAAGCCCTTGATACGGTTGGAATGCTTGTTGCGTTCGCCACTGAGCGTCCATCGGTCCCGGTGCAGATGCCGCCGGTCCTCCGCGCCCGTACTGGGAATGCGGATTACACTCCAGACATCCTCGTCACCAGCATGGTAGCGGATGAGCATGCGCAGGAGCTTCTCCATGTCGATGCGATCGGTCTTGGCTCGGCGCCGCCTTTTTCTACTTTCCATGCTCCCGGCGTCGACAATGAGGCTGTTGATCCCATGGTGGATCAGGTAGCGATGGAGCCAGAAGCCTTCTCTGCCGGCTTCGTAGCAGCTGAGCACCGGGCAATCAGCCGGAAGGTGGAAGCGCCTTTTGGCGGCTCGGATCTCGCGTTGGAGCGCAGCGGTGTCACGAGCGGGAACATCGCGCTCGCGGGGCCGCTGGCCGAATCCAGTGGTGAAGCCCAGCTTCCAGCGGTTGTTGTCCAGCTCGATGGCCATATAGAGCACGCGTTCCAAGGTATATTCGAAGCTGCAGGTCGCTGCCGTGTCCATTGCTGTCTCCTTTGTCCGAAGGATTTAGCTGAAGGATACAGTGCAGCGGCTTGCGCGTTCAAGACGAGGCTACTCATAGCATCTCATAACCTGAAGGTCCTAGGCCGTTCGCCCCGACGGGCTGCGCCCGTAGGGCGCCGGCCCGAACGGGGTTCGAATCCTAGCCCCGCTACCTTCTTTCACGAAAAGGCACCCGATCGGGTGTCTTTTCTTTTTCGATAGGCCCCAGCCCCCCATTTTAGGATTCCCTGGCCTGGCCCGCCAGGAGAGGCGGATTAAGACCCCCGGGATCCCGGTGATTCTAGGAGTTTCGCTCTGCCTTACACACCATAATCGCAGCAAGGCGGTGGATGGCTCCGAGAATCGGAATTGAATCATGAAATAATGACGATAGGCGCCATTATTGCTTGACAATCATGCGAATTGGGCTATCATGATGTCGTGCTAGACGATATCGATCGTTCCATCATCTCACACCTGCAATTTGATGGTCGGGCGCCGTACACAAAGATCGCCAAGGAGCTCGGTGTTTCAGAGGGGGCAGTGAGACGTCGGGTGAAGAGGCTGATCGACGCGGGGGTCATGCAGATCGTTGCCATTGCCCAACCAGACAAGCTGGGTTGGAATGAGACTGGCATCATCGGCATCAAGGTCCAGGCCAACAGGATTGATGAGGTGGCCAAGGCCGTCTCTCAGCTGCCGGAGGTGTCGTACCTGGTCCAAGCGGCGGGCGAATTCGATTTGCTCGCGGAGGTCTTTTGCAGGAACCGCGAACACTTCGTATCGTTTCTGAATGATGACCTGCAGAAGATTCCGGGTGTGGCGAGAACTCAATCGTTCCTGATCTTGAAAATGTACAAACTTTCGTACCGTTGGGGTGAAGCCAAACCGCCGCGCGTGAGGCATACCGTTCAGCCCTCGGAGAACATTTAGGTCTGCCTGGAGACAGGATGCCCTGGCATCAATCCTCAGGACAAATCGCAGAGCGGGTCCATCGCGAATCAGCGCATATTCTCTCGGAGGTGGGCTTCTGTGTGCCTGATGAGCAAACATTGGCTGATCTGAAATCGGCCGGCTTTATCGTCGATCGAGGCGATCACATGGTTCGCGTTCCAAGCGAACTTATGGAAGAAGCTCTGCGCACATTGCCCAGGGATGTCAAGCTCCACAGGCGAGGGGGCCGTGAACCTTTAGGGTTTGATTCGCACACGTATTTTATGGGGGCCGGAACGCCTGTGAACGTGCAAGATTTGGATACCGAGGCGCGTCGGCCGGCCACTCGACGCGATGTGCAAGCCCTTGTAATCCTGCAAGATGCCCTAAATGAAGTGGATATTGTGCGCCCCACGGTCACGGCCACCGAACTGGGTGAAAGCTCTGATTTGGTTGAGATTGCTGAGCTTCTGCGACATACCGAGAAGCCGATCGTTCATCGTACGCTTTCCCCGGAAAGGGTGGATGCTGCGGTGGAGATGCTTGCGGCGGTGGCGGGCTCTGAGGCTGCCCTCAGGGAACGACCCAATTTCGCGACCTTATATTGCCCAATCAGTCCGGCCTATTTCACGAAAGAGAACATTCAATGCATGCGGCGCTGGGCCCAGCATGGTATTCCGATCACGCTGCTCAGCATGGCCATGGGAGGCGCCTCGGCGCCGGCCACCCTTTTGGGGCAGTTGGTGGTCATCAACCTTGAAATCCTGGCTTGGATTGTCGCTTTGCAAATCCTTCACCCTGCCACGCCATTACTCTATGGCAGCGTATCAAGCGTCTTGGACATGCGCACAGGCATCTTGCCCCTTGGGTCGCCGGAGCGTGGCATGATCAATAGCGGGGCAGCGATCATGGCGCGTTATTACGGGCTACCTTCAATGTGTGGAGGCCTATCGACGGATGCGAAAGAGGTTGACGTGCAGGCAGGCTTCGAGAAGGCCATCACCGCTTTTCCGCTTCTGATCGAGGGAGCCAGCATCATCTATGGTGTCGGGGCCGTGGATGCGGGCGCTGCCATTTCCTACGCTCAGATGGTGATGGATGATGAACTCATCGCCGGGATGCGTCGCATGATGGAGGGCATCACCCTGCATGACTTACAAGAAGAAGTGGCCATGATCCGCAGGAATATCCCTCGCGGCAACTTCCTGAGGGAGGAACACACTCGGCGAACACACAAGCGTCACTGGCAGCCGCATTTGATGAATAGAGAACCCTATGAAGCCTGGATGGCGACCCGCGTGGAGGTTGCGGAGAAGGCGCGAACAAGAGCTCGGGAATTGCTGACATCTCGCCAACCCGATAGCCTGGAGGCAGAGACGGAAGCGGAGATGGAGCGAATTCTGAGAAAGCATCTTGGGCCTGATTTTGCTTTGGCCGGCTGATGGCGATTGCCACCGGTTCCAGACTGCACAATGGACATATCGCCCGTTTGCCAGCTAGCTTGCCGGGAGCATTTCTCCATGTTGGCCCTGAAACCCTCGATGAGAGGCTGCAGCGAAAGTCTGCCGGTGGTGCCGAAGAAAGAAGCCTGTCCGCAGATGCATCAGCTCGGCTGATGTGCATGCTTGCGCTGGGAGCCTTGCCATGAGCGCAGAACGACGCCAAATTGAACCTCTGCGAACCCGATATCGATTGTCATTCTTGGATGAAGAGCAATTGAACAGACTCCAAGACGCGACCCTCCATATTCTCGAAAATACAGGTGTCCGGTTTCCTTCGGAGAAGGCGCTTGGAATATTCGCCGAGCACGGCGCGCAGGTGGACCATGAGGGTCAGATTGTCAGGATCTCACGATCCCTGGTGCTCAAGGCGATGGCTTCAGTGCCACGCCACTTCACCCTGGGAGCCCGCGAGCCCGCGTTGGACCTTCATCTTCAAGAGGGGGTTTCCTTCTTCACGAATGATGGTTGCGGGCATCAAGTCGTTGATTTCGAGACGGGCGAATTGAGAGCCTCAACAAAAGCTGATGTTGGCATGATGGCGCGCATCAATGATTATCTGCCTTCCATGGCTTTTTCCTGGACGATGGTCAGCGCCCAGGATTGCGGGGTTACTTCCCCTTTGCACGAGATAGATGCCACTTGGAAAAATAGCAGCAAGCATTATCAGAGCGTGACCCTGATGGGCGAAGATATTTGCCGCCATGCGATTGAGATGGCCATCGTGCTGCGCGGCAGTCTGGAAGCGGTGCGCCAGCGGCCGCCGATCTCTGCGGTTGTGTGCACCATTGCTCCCCTGGTGCAGGATAAAGAAGCCATCGAAGGCGCCCTGCTGCTGGCTGAGGCTGGAATCCCATTGGTGATCATGTCCATGCCCACCTTGGGCACCACAGCTCCGGCGACTTATGCTGGCGCGCTGGCATTGGGCGATGCGGAGGTCATCAGCGCAACGGTTTTGCTGCAACTGGCCTGCCCCGGCGCGCCAGTCTTCCATTCCATCCTGCACGCCTGGGCAGATCCCCGCACTGGAGCCTATGTGGGGTACCCGCTGGATGCCCGCGCCCGGTACGCTCCTGTGGAAATGGCCCATCATTGGGGTATGCCGTCACTGGGTGGAGCCTTTGGTACCGAGAGCCCTGAGCTGGACAGCTGGCAATCTGCAGCCGAGGTGGCCACCGACCCATTGCTGGTAGGTTTGGCTGGCGCAGAGATCGTCACGGGGATCGGCTTGCGTGATACTTATACCCTGCTGTACCCCGAAGCTATCATTCTCGATGACGATCTATACCACCGAGCGCGCTACGCCCTCCTCGCGCTGGAAGTCAACAGCGAGACTTTGGCCACCGATGTGATTGCCAATGTCAAGCCGGGCGGCCACTTTCTGGGCCAGGAGCACACCCGCAGGTACATGCGCAGTGGGATGAAACGAAGCATTCTGCAGCAGTTGGGTGCTGGGGGCGCTTATCGAAACCCGGTGGAATACGCCCGTGAAAAGGTCGCCTGGATCCTCGGAAATCACCATCCGGAACCGCCACCACGAGAAGTGCAGGATGAAATTGATCGAATCCTGGCGGCAGCGGAGAAGGAACTGCAAGGATGAGAGGGTCTGAGGTTACTGCTCCACGCCGCGCGAAGAACTCCGTCGGGAGGGATGCAAAGTCCGAACTGCCGACACCTCGCAACTCACCCTCCATGCCTCAACCCGATCAGGCCGCAGCAAGAACGAGTCCGCCAGAGCGACGGCGATCAGGCACTGAGAAGCGGGTCATGCATAATGGAACACCGCAAGCCTTGGGCTACCGCATGCCCGCTGAATGGGAGCCTCATGAAGGCACCTGGCTGATATGGCCGCATGACGACACCTATGCAGGCACGCAACAACGTTTGGAACATACCTGGCTAGCCATAACCATGGCTTTGCATCAACACGAGAGGGTGCATCTTATCCTCGCCAATGAGCGCCTGCGGGACCATCTCCAGCATCAACTGCGTTATTACGGTGTCTTCGAGGGCAATATCGATATGCATATCATCCCCACCGACGATGTATGGGCTCGAGATTGCGGGCCCATTTTCCTGGTGAACGCCCAGGGGGATCTATGTGTCACCGCCTGGAACTTCAACGGGTGGGGTGAGCGGTATTCCTATCAACAAGACCGCCTGGTTGCAACTAGAGTGGCGGATGTGCTCTCCTTGCCCCTTTTCACCGCGCCGATCACGCTGGAGGGCGGTGCAATCGAAGTGAATGGCAAAGGGACCCTGATCGCCACCCGAAGCTCGATCCATAACCCCAATCGCAACCCTGGAAAAGACCGTGCGTTGATTGAAGAAGCCATCAAATGCTATCTGGGAGTCGATCACATCATCTGGCTATTCGGCGCATCGCGGGAATTCTGTGATGCTGTCGGCAGCGATACGGACCTGCATGTCGATGGCTACGCTCGTTTCACCGACGAAACGACCATTCTGTATTCGTGGACTGATGATGAGACGGATGTCTTCTATCCTGTCCTCGAGGGGCATCGGGATGAACTGCAAGATGCGAAGATAGAATCAGGAATAGCTCTGTCGCTGGTCCCTCTTCCAAAACCCAAGAACCAAATGTACTCGACCCTCGATCCATCCCGGCTGCCTCCGTTCAAGAGCACGCCGTCATTAGCCACCTATGCCAATTTCTATGTTGCGAACAATGTTGTGCTCGTGCCGGTTTACGGCGATGTCAATGATGCGAGGGCAAAGAGCATCATCGCCGAGCAATTCCCGAGCAGAGAGATCATCGGCATTCCGGCCTGGGCCATGGCTGAGCTGGGGGGCATGGTGCACTGCGTGACTCAGCAGCAGCCGGCTGGAAGGATGCAAAGAGACCGACTCTGATGGAAGAAGAGTCATGACCCTGTGATAACGGCCTACAGCGCCAGGGCAAGGGAACCGGTCGCATCGCTTCTTGGCGTGCTCGTCGAGCTCCCTTGTCTGGAATGCAGGCCCGAAAGGAGGAATGATGTATACCAAAACACCCCCCATCGAACCCATCACCCCTGCCTATCACATTCGCATCTTGAGTGATGAGCAGCTGGAGCAATTCAAATCATCCACGCTGCGCATCCTCGAGGAAACCGGAGTTCAATGCCCTTCCAGGCGCGCGCTTGAAATCTATGCGGAGCATGGCGGGGAGGTTGATTTTGAAAATCAAATTGTTAGATTACCGCCTGATGTCGTCTTGGAAGCCCTCTCCAAAGCGCCGCGTTACTACACTATGGGGGGGCGCACCGAAGCCTTCGATTTGGACCTCTCGAAACCGGTCACCTATGAGGCCACGGATGGCACTGGCACGAAGACAATCGACTACGAGACGCGCCAATTGCGGTCTTCGGTCAAAGACGATGTCGCCAAGTCGGCCCGGATCGCGGATTACCTGTCATCCATCAGCTTCTATTGGCCCATGGTCAGCGCCCAGGATCACCCTATCGCCCCATCCCTGCATGAGCTGGACGCCTCCTTCCGGAATACCCTCAAGCATGTACAGACTCCAACGGTGGTGGAAGAGATCACAGCACGCTATGCGATCGAAATGGCCAAGGTGGTCGCCGGGGATGAAGAAACGCTGCGCAAGCGCCCGCCTCTCTCGCTCTTGATTTGCACCATTGCCCCCTTGGCCCAGGATGCCGAAAGCATGGAGGCCGCCCTGGTGGCGGCCGAGGCAGGCATCCCGGTCGGTTTCATGGCCATGCCGAATACCGGCTCGACGGCGCCAGCCACTATCCCGGGGACCATTGTGGTGGGGGATGCAGAGATGGTATCGGCGATCGTGCTGGTGCAAATGGCCTACCCGGGCGCGCCTGTGTATTACTCCTTCATGCCGGGGATGACTCATCCGCGCACTGGGGCTTACTATGGTCTCGACAGCTACGTGTACGCCGTGGGCGTCGAGCTGGCCCATATGTGGGGCGTCCCGACGCTGGCCGGGACATTTGGATCGGGCGCCTGGTCTCTGGGTTGGGAGTTCGGCATGGGAGGAGGGACACCCTCATTGCTGTGCGCCCTCTGCGGGGCAGAGACCGGCAGCGGCATGGGCCTGCTGCGCGGCAGCACCTTGCTCTACCCTGAAGCTCTAGTCCTGGACGCCGAAATATACTGGAACGTTGTGGCCGACGCCGGCGGTTTGGATACCAGTCCCGATGAGCTGGCTTTGGATGTGATCCAATCCGTTGGTCAGCGCGGTCATTTCCTCGGGGAACGCCATACCCGCGACCACTTCCGCAAAATGCGATTTTCGGATGTGGTCTACGTTCCGGATGCGAGCGGGGGCTACCGCGACCCATTGGAGATGGCCCGCGAGAAGACCGAATGGATCTTGAAGAACCATCATCCGGAGCCCTTGAGTGAGCATCAGCAGGCCGAGTTAACTCGCATCCTCCAAGTTGCTGAGGATGAACTTGGCCGCAAGAAGGGAAGCTGAGAAGAAGGATCCTGCCTTGGAGACCCATCTGCAATTGCTTTCGGAAGACGAGAGGGCGAGCGTCCACGAGCGCACGCTCAAGATCCTGGCCGAAACGGGCCTGCGGGTCGATACGGCGAAGGGTCGTCGGGCTCTTAGGTCAGCCGGGGCGGAAGTGGACGAGAACACCCATATCGTGCGCTTTCCACGCGCCTTGGTCGAAGCATCGCTGCGCCTGGCTCCGAAGGAATTCACTCTGGGTGCCCGTCGCCCGGGGTGGGACCTGCCCATGAATGCCGGAGATTGCGCCTTGATGGCTGATGGGGAGGGCATCACAGTCATCGACCGCAAGACGGGGCAACACAGGCCTTCCACTTTCCAGGATTGGCTGGAAGCCACCCGGTTGCTGGATGCCCTCGACGAAGTGGGCGTCTACTGGGACATGGTCCGGCGTGGCGAGGAAGACGAGTCGATCCCCGTCACAATCAGCTATTGGCGGCATGTTTTCAGCAATTTCTCCAAGCACGTGCAGGATTCCTCACCCACGGCTGCACACAGCCCATGGTTGCTGGAGGTTTTGCAGGTCGTCTTTGGTGATCGGGAGACCCTTCGCCAGAAGCATCCTTTTTCCTTCCTGGTATGCCCGCAGTCGCCCTTGGTCATCGAAGAGCAGCACACGGATGCGTATCTGGAGCTTGCCGGCTGGGATATTCCCGTCGCCGTCATGCCCATGCCTTTGATGGGCGGCACGGGTCCAGGGAATATGATCTCGATGACGATCCTCGGCAACTGCGAAGTCTTGGCCATGCTCTGTCTCATCCAGGCCGCAGCACCCGGGACGCCAGTTATCTATGCGCCCGCGCTGGCAGTGATGAATCCGCGCACCGGGCTGTATAGCGCCGGCGCGATCGAGAATGGCCTGCTCAACTGTGCGGCCATTGAAATGGCTCGCTACTATGGGCTGCCGGTCGAGGGAAGTGGCGGCGGCACCGACGCATATGCCCCCGGGATCCAGTCCACCTTTGAGCGCGCCATGAACGCGCTGCTGCCTATGCTTTCGTGGCCGGATTTGCTGGTTGGCGCCGGCTTGTTGGGCGGATCGATGATCCTGAGCCTGGAGCAATTGGTGATCGATGCCGAAGTATTCCGTATGTGCCGACAGGCTCATCGAGGTATCCCGACCTCAGAGGGGGATTGGCTGGACGCTGTGATCCAGCGCGTCGGACCGGGGGGTCACTTCATGGGCGAAAAATCCACGGCGGCGAATATGCGCTCCGGAGAGTGGCTGATGCCCCGTCTGGGAGTGCATGATACTCAGCGCGCGTGGGAGAACGCAGGGCGGCGGGACATCCTGGAACAAGCCCGAGAGAGAGTGGATGCCTTGCTGGCGGAGCACAAACCTATGCCGTTGCCGATTGAGGCAGAACGAGAGCTACTGAAGCTGGAGAAGAAAGCTCGAGCAGCCTGAGAAAGCTTCTATCAAAAGACATTTGAAGTGGTAGCACTTCCGGCGTCTGCCATGCTCAGGCAGATGCCGTTGAGAGATCGAAACCAAAATCAACGATAGGAGGTCCACATGAAAGTATTAGTTCTGGGTGGGGCGGGGGCTGTCTGCAGCGAGACCACCCGCGACCTGGCGCAATACAGCAAGTTCGATGAAATCGTTGTTGCAGAATACAACATGGAGGCCGCCAATCAACTGATCAAAGAAATCGGTGATCCGAGGCTAAAGGCTGTCCAATTTGATGCAAACGATTACGACTCTATGTTGAAATTGCTACCGGGTTACGATGTGGTGATCAGTGGCTTGCCCTGTGATTATGACCCGGTAGTCACTAGGGCCTGTGTGGAGGTGGGGGTGAATGGATTGGATGTCGCCACTGAAGACGACCAGTGGAGCTATGATGCCACTGCTAAGGAGAAGGATATCGTCTACATCCCGGGCGTCGGCGCTACGCCGGGTATCACCAACGCCATGGCCAGAAGAGCCTTCGACCAGATGGATGAAGTCGAGAATATTCAGATCAACTTTGCTGCCTTCCGCTGCCCAGCACCTGCACCTGGCCTGCTGGTGACCTTTCTGTGGGAATTCAATCCAAAAACTGAAACCAGGTTCTACGTGAAAGACGGAAAGAAGCAAATGGTCGGGCCTCTCGAGGGATTAAAGAAAGTGGACTTTGGGGGAGAAATCGGGGTTCAGGAAGTCTGCTATATCCCTCATCCCGAAACACGAACCATGCCCAAGAGCTTGGGCGTTAAGAATGTGTCCGTACACGGCTGTTTCCCGCCCCATGCCATGAACCTTGCGAAAACCATGCTGGAATGGGGTCTATTCGATGATACGCCTTTCACTTACAAAGGCGTCGAGACCAATTCTCTTGAGGTTATGCACGAACTATTGCTGCGATCACCCCGCACGAAGGAAACACCACTCTGGGGATACGGATTGGTCGTAGAGGTTCTTGGGAAAAAAGACGGAAGACCAATCAAGATAAAACTCAGGAATGAACATCCTCCCATGAGCGAATGGGGTGGGAAAGCGGCCTATTACAAGAATATCGCCATCCCGCTCAGTATCGGCGCTCAAATGATCGCTCGTGGCGATATCAGCCTTCGGGGAGTCGTGCCCCCTGAGTTGGCCATAGATCCAGAAATGTTCTTTGATGAGCTGAGGCTTCGCGGCATCCAAGTTTTCGAAGAAACGGAATGGTTATAGCCATACCACCCTGATCAACCGGACGCTCCAAGACTGGCATAGGGAGCAACAGGACAGGACATCCCAACATTACGACAAGGAGAAGAACATGAAAGCGCTAGTGTTAGGGGGGGCAGGAGCGGTCTGCAGGGAGACCACTAGAGACCTGGCCCAATACAGCAACTTCGAAGAGATTGTGGTTGCGGAAAAAAACATGGAGGCCGCCAACGAACTGATCGAGGAAATTGGGGACCCAAGACTAAGAGCGGTTCAGTTTGACGCCGATGATTATGCAGGGATGCTGAAGCTCTTTCGAGGCCACGATGTTGTGATCAATGGCTTGCCCTGGAAATATGACCTGGCCGTGACCAAGGCCTGTGTCGAGGTTGGCGTGAATGGCCTCGATGTCTCAACCGAAGAAGATCAATGGGATTACGATCAAGCCGCCAAAGACAAGGACGTGATCTTTATCCCAGGCGTGGGGGCGACACCGGGCATCACCAACGCCATGGCCAGAAGAGCGGCTGATCAGATGGATGAAGTCGAGGACATCCAGATCAACTTTGCTGCCTTCCGGTGCCCGGCCCCCGCTCCGGGTTTGCTGATCACTTTCCTGTGGGAATTCCATCCGAAGACCGAGAGCAGGGTCTACTACGAAGATGGAGAATTCCATTGGGTTGGACCTTTTGTCGGCTTGAAGGATGTTGACTTTGGCGGAGAGATCGGCGTCCAGGAGGTCTGCTATATTCCCCATCCCGAAACCAAAACCATGCCGAAGAGCCTCGGAGCAAGAAAAGTCTCGGTCCAGGGTTGTTTCCCACCGCAAGCGATGAATCTTGCCAAGACTCTGCTTGAATGGGGACTCTATGATGAAGAACCTTTCACATATAAGGGCATTGAGGTGACCTCCCTGGAGATGATCCATGAGCTGTTGCTGAGATCTCCGAAAACCAAGGAGACGCCAGTGTGGGGCTATGGATTGGTGGTGGAGGTATTTGGCAAGAAAGAAGGCAAAGACTTGAAGGTTAAGCTTTGGAGCGAACACCCCCCAATGGCAGAGTGGGGTGGAAAGGCCGCCTACTACAAGAACATCGCCATTCCATTAAGCGTGGGTGCCCAAATGATCGCACGCGGAGACGTTAAGGTGCGGGGGGTGGTACCTCCCGAAACGGCCCTTGACCCTCAGATCTTCTTCGATGAACTGAAATTGCGCGGCATCATCGTGAGAGAAGAGATGGAGTGGCTGGATTGAACGTTCACCCAGCCAGGAGTGGCCTTGGGTTGAGAGACCTTGCCTGAGTCATTCTCTGGGAACTCGGCGGGCCCTTTGGCCTTCTCGAGCTCATTGCCGAGTTCCCAGAGAATGGAAATGCTAGGAGGCTTGTGATGCGCATATTTGTGCTCGGGGGCGCCGGAAAGATGGGCTGCATTGCGGTCCAAGCTTTAGCAAACGATGACCGGGTGGAGGAGGTCGTACTCGCCGATATCGACGTTGAACAGGCGAAGACGGTCGCAGATTATCTGCAAAGCTCCAAGATAAGCATCCAGAGAGTTGATGTCAACGACGAGGCATTCGCCAAAGCTTTGGAGGGCGCGGATGCCTGTCTGAACGCCACGGTTTTTTACACCAACCTGAAGGTGATGGAGGCCTGCTTGAAGGCGGGGGTGCATTACACCGATATGGGCGGGCTGTTCCACACCACCCGCGAGCAGCTCAAGTTCCACGAACGCTTTGCCGCCGCGGGGATCAGTGCAGTCTTGGGGATGGGCTCTGCCCCCGGCGTGCCCAACGTTCAGGCCCGCTACGCCGCAGATCGCCTCGATACCATCGAGAGCATCAAGATCTACGATGGCATCAAGCCGCCGCCGCCGAATGATGTCACCTTTCCCTATTCGGTGCCCACCATTCTGGATGAGCTCGCCGTAGAGCCAATGGTCTTCGAAGACGGACAATTCGTTGCCAAGCCGCCATTGAGCGGCATGGAAGATTATTGGTTTACCCGACCCCTGGGGTTGCTGCCGATGCACCTATCCCTGCATTCGGAGGTGGCCACGTTGCCGGTGACCTTCCGAGAAAAGGGAATACGAGAGTGCTTCTTTAAGATCAATTATTGGGGCATGTCTCCGGAAGCGATCGAGAAGATTCGTGTGCTCTCCGAATTTGGGCTTGACAGCAGAGAAGCGGTGGAACTTGATGGCTCCTCAGTTGTGCCGCGGGACCTGATGGTTGCTCTGCTGGCAGGATGCGTCCCGGCCATCACCGATCTCTTGGCCCCCGCGAAGAGCCGCCCACCGGATTGGGTCAAAGAAATCGTCACCGAGGTTCAAGGCACGCGAGATGGCGAACAAGTGACCTACCGCTTAGGAACGTTGACCTGCAAGGGGGCTTTGCCCACGGGTGTTGCGCCTGCGATTGCGGCGATCTGGCTTGCGGAGGGACGCGTGGAGCCAGGCGTGTATCCTCCCGAAGCATGCCTGGACCCGGAGCCATTCTTTGGGGAGCTTGAAGAGCACGAAATCATTACGCGGGTGTCGGAGACGAGGAAGGTCTGAGCCGTGAGCATGAAAGAGGTGCATGCCGCCCAATGCCCATTGTGCGGCGGCCCCAACCATTGTGCCCTGGCAGCTGATCCCAATGCCACCGAGTGTTGGTGCGACTCGGTCGTGTTCCCCCCCGAGCTGCTCGCACGAATTCCTGAGGATGCGGCTCACAGGGCTTGTGTCTGCCCAAGGTGTCTGGCACAGTTCGAAGAATCCCAGCGCGATTCGCACAGTGCTTCCGACCCACAATCCGGGTAATGGCTGGCCTTGTGCAAATGGATCCTAGTGGATACGTTGGCGCCTGGGTGGCAATGGCTATTCGCGGCGGAGAGACCGGGGAGCCTGCTTGCAGGCTGAGTGAAAATCAGGAGATGCCATGTCTACGGAAACCCCCGACATTGTGCCATTCGTCTCGCCCATAAAGTCCGGGGTGCTCACGCCGGCTGAACTCGCCAAGGTGCAGGAGAAAACGATGCAGCTGTTGGACGAGGTCGGTGTGCATTTCCCATCTCCCAGAGCATTGGAGATATTCGCAGAACATGGCGCACGGGTGGATAGGGAGAAAGAGATTGTCCGCCTCTCGCCAGAGTTGGTGCAGAGAGCGATGTCCACCGCCCCGCGCAGTTTCATCCTGGGGGGGCGCGAAGAGCGCTTCGACTTGATCTTGGATGGTAGCCGCTCCTACCTTTGCACCGACGGCACCGGCGTGCATGTGGTCGATCCGGAAACCCGCCAGAAGCGCCCATCCTGCAAGGATGACGTTGCTTTGATGGCTCGCGTGTGCGATGCACTCCCGCTTGTCAGCTTCTTCTGGCCGATGGTCAGCTCGAAGGATTTCGGACGCACTGCGCCGCTGCACAACTGTCACGCCAGTCTGATCAACACTCTGAAGCACGTGAGAGGCGGAACGACCGTGCATCCACGGTTGGCAACCTATATCGTGGAGATGGCCAGCGTGGTGGCCGGCAGTGCAGAAACGCGTATCCGGCGCCCCCCGATCTGCGCCAATATCTGCACCATATCTCCCCTGAGCCACGACAAGCATGGCATTGAATCTGCGCTCATCTATGCCGAGGCCGGGATCCCCATCAGTTTCATGGCGATGCCGACGATGGGATCCACGGCGCCAGCGACACCCCTGGCCGCGTTGATCATGGGAGATGCGGAAGTGATCAGCGCCATGGTGCTGATCCAGCTCGCATTTCCCGGAGCGCCGGTCTTCCACGCCGTTTTCACCTCGCTGATGGACCCGCGAACAGGTGGCTATATCAGCGATGTGCCAGCTCCCTCCTACATCATGGCAAAAGAGCTTGCGCACGCCTGGGGCGTGCCTTGCCTTGGCGGCGCCCGGGTAAGTGGTGATGCGCCAGAATTGGGTTGGCAGTCGGGTTTCGAGGTTGGACTTGGCGCCGGAATGATCGCCTTGGCTGGCGGTGATATTTGCGGCGTGATGGGCTTGGTGGGCAGTGCGACGACCCTTTATCCCGAAGAAGTGCTCCTCGATCACGATAGCATCTACCACGTCCTTGAAATGGTGAACCGCAAGGGGTTTGACGAGATCGACCAGGCCTTGGATGTGATCCGGGATGTCGGGCCGCGCGGCCATTTTCTGGCGCAGACGCACACGCGGGAACACATCCGGCACTTTCGGCTTCCATCCCTTCTTCGACAGCGGGGCCCTGATGGCAAGCAGCGCGATCCGCTCGACGTAGCGCTGGAAGAGTTCAAGCGCCTGGCCGCCACTCACCAGCCAGAGCCGCTGCCCGATGAAGCTCGGGCAGAATTGGATCGCATCTTGGAGACCGCGGAACGCGAGGCGGAGACGCTATCTGGGGAATGACACCCTGTGAGCCGCGCATCGGGCTGTGTGGCATTCCCATTGAGGTGAGAAGCGGGCAATGGCATCCGTACTGAATGACCCGAAACTGGAGGCCCTGCTTGATCGTCTGCATGCGCTGAGCGACGCGCAAATCGACGAGGTGGACGCGCGCTTCGAGCTACGAGAACAAGTGGTCCCAATCGACCATGAAGATTTCTATGATAACGATATGCGTCGCTTTCTCTCGGATAAGAAGGAACCGGTTCCGCACGATAACCCTTCCCTTCGAGGGTAGCCTTGAGCTCACTGTGCGGATTTGAGCGGCGGAATTGGTTCCAGGTCGTGTCCGGGCTTTAATGGATGGGCGAATACCCCCAGTTTGTCATCATCCACTTGGCCCCGCGCGCGAACCAGCCACGCAGCGGAGTCGGTCCGGCGTAGGGGATCTCGCGATTGACGATAAAGTGATCCGTGAAGATGTTCTTTTCACCTGCCATGAGATCGGCGATGATACGCCCGGCTGTTTGCGTTGATGGCACTCCCTCGTCAAAGCCCGTGCCGTAGTAGATATTCTTGTGATCGCCCATCACTCCCACAGACGGAACCCGGCCCAACGCATAGGAGGTTGTGCCACCCCAGGCATGCTCAATTTGCAGCCCGGCCAGTTGGGGGAAGAAGGCGAATAGATTCTCGACAATCCGATGTGTCACGGCCTTGTCGTTGCCGGAACATAGCGCATCGTTGTCGTAGTATGTGAAATCCGCCCCACCCATCACGATTCGACCGTCGGTCGTCCGGACGCTGTAGCTGAAGAGCGTCCGGAGGTCGGATAGCCCTTGCCGATTTTGCCATCCGATGCTTTCCCATTGAGCTTCGCTGAGTGGCTCCGTGGCGATTTGGAACACACTTACCGGGAAAACGCGGTTCTTGAAGAAGCCAAGTTTGTGTCCGTAGGCATTCAAAGCGATGACCAGCGTGGGGGCGCGGATCTCGCCCAATTCGGTGTCCACGAGGTTGATCTTCCCGGGCGTGATGCGAGTGACAACGGTCCGTTCTCGCACCTCGACACCGATCTCTTCAATGACCCGCTTCATCCCGCGAGCAAGTTTGGCAGGGTTGAGCGTGGCACCGTAGGGCTGGTTCAATCCGGCGACGAAGAGATGGGACCGGATTTCGGCTTCCAGCGCCTTTCCCTGCAGTAGACTTGCCTCCAACCCGAAGGACTCGAGCGCTTCGCGGTACGCCTCAAGCTCGCGAGCCTGTTTCTCGTCCAGCGCGACCTCCAACATCCCGTTCTCTTGGAAATCGCACTCGACGCCATATTCTGAAACCAACATCTTGATTTGATTCAGACCATGGAGTGAAACCTCCAGGTCCTGCTGGCGGCGCTCCGGGTCGGTCTGCTCCCAATCGAGCAGGCTGGTTGCGATGCAGAACCCGCCGTTGCGGCCGCTGGCGCCATAGCCACAACAGGCGCCCTCCAGCAGGACGATGTGCTTTTCTGGAAATTTCTGGCGGATATGAAATGCGGCCGAAAGCCCGGTATATCCTCCTCCAATGATGACCACATCCGCTTTGTGGCTGCCCCGTAGAGGGTCGTTGATGGGCTCATTCTCCAACCCGGCCGCCTTGAACCAGAAGTTGTCCACGAAATATTCATAGAGGTCTGGAGGCCGCAGATTTGGGCCCCGGCTGTGCGCGCGAGAGAAATATCTCATTGAAGACCTCCCGTAAATGAGTCATCCTGAAAGACGATCTTGCCAGCAATCATTGTAAGAAGCACTCTCGTGCTGGAAATTTCATCAGGGGGAATTTGGAAGAGATTCCGATCCAGAATGATTAGGTCGGCCTGCTTGCCGACCTCGAGAGAGCCGGTTTGGTCTTCCATGAAGTTGGCATAGGCTCCATGGAGGGTGAAGCTCAGGATCAAGTCTTCGAGGGTGGCCCGTTCCTGCGGAAACAGCACTCCTGCTGTCGTGCTGCCGATCTCCATCCGGGTGATCCCGATCTGGATGGCGATCAGGGGATCAAATGGGATCGTCACAGGGAAATCGCTTGCGGACGCCACTATTGCGCCTGCATCGATGAGGTTTCGCAGCGGATATTGACGATCCGCCCTGTCCTTCCCCAGGTACGGAAGCGCCAGCTCTCGATAATAATCGTCGATCTTAAACCAGAAAGGCTGCACGATGCAGATCACGCCTAATTTGCTGCATCTGCGAATATCGCTGTCCTCGACGAGTTGCAGGTGAGTTAGCAATGGGCGAAGATCCCGCCCGGGGGCGATTTTCCGGGCATGTTCGATGGCATCCAATGCCATGCGTGCAGCGGCATCCCCGATCACATGGTAGTGCACTTGGATATTCTCTTGAAATAGGTCGGCTGTTGCGGCCTGCAAGGCTCTTGGCTCCCAAATCGGGGTTCCTCGGTAGCCGGGCTTGTGGGCATAGGGCTCCAGCAAATAGGCCGTGCCCCCCTCGATCACCCCATCTACGAATATCTTGGCTGCTCGCGTCTGAAAATGGGGGTGGCGGTTTTTCGAACGCTCAACCAGGATCGCTGTGACTTGCTGCTCGAGATCCTTGTCGGGATGCAGAGTGATGGAGCCCCGGAAGCGCATCTTGAGCTGATCACCCTCGGCCAGGGCATGGAACGCGGCGATGGATTGAGGATCGAGCATGGCGTCGTGAACCATCGTTATCCCGGCGCTGACTGCCATCTCCTGATAGGCAAGCAGGGCATTCATCCGCTCTTCGAGATCGTAATCTGGGATCACTTGCTTGATCAGGTTGGCAGCAGTCTCCCTGAGTGTGCCGCTTGGCTCACCCGTCTTGGGGGTGCGCTCGATCCGTCCGCCTGCAGGGTCGGGTGTATCTTTGGTTATGTGCGCTCGTTCAAGAGCCGTGGAATTCACCCACAGAGAATGGCCATCGTATGAAACGAGGGCGACCGGACGATCGGGTATGAGGGCATCCAGGAGTTCTTTAGGAGGTCCGTGATTTGGAAAGAGCGTATCTGTCCAGCCGCCCCCCCGGTAGCATTCCATCTCGGGGTGGCTGTCGACAAACTCGGCGATGGCCTTCTGATACTCGTCGACAGAGTCCAGCGAATACAGGCTGATATTGCTAACCAGGTCCATTGCCTGAGAGGGGTGGGCGTGGGCATCGACAAATCCAGGCACGACCATCTTGCCTTCCAAATCGATGGTGGCCGTCTTGGGGCCGATGTAGGATTCAACGCCTTGGTTGGAGCCCACGTAGATAACTTGGCCACTCGCAATTGCGATGGCTTGTGCCCAGGTCTGATCCCTGTCGAGCGTATAGATGCAGCCATTCTTCAGGATTAGATCCGGATCTCCTTCCATTCCACCTTCCTTCTCGCCGGTGGCCAAATCTATTTGCGGGCTGATTCAAGCGGCTCCGGTGATGAGCCCAGGCAAATTTCGCCGCGGGGCCGGGCAGGGGTGGCTCCCATCCTATCGCGTCAATTCGCTTGAGATGGAGCTGCGCGAGAACCTGCCGCATCGAGCAAAGTATACCATGCTAGTTTCCGTATCCTTAGGGAAAACGGTATGGCATGGCCGAATCTGAAGAATGCCATCTGAGAGCTTGACATTTCGGAAGACCTAGGCTATGCTTATGTACGGTAATGGAATTTCCATCACCGTCGTACCTCGCCAGCGTGGAGCCTATGTATCAGCCCGATAAAACCGACTGGCAGATCATCGCTCTTCTCAATGAGCACGGCCGCATGGCCAGTGCAGAGATCGCCAGAAAGCTGGGCAATGTCTCCGCTCGCACTGTCACCAATCGCATCAAGAATCTAACGGACAAAGGCATCATCGCTGTTCGTGCGATCGTGAACCCGGAGAAAGTGGGGTATGGGGTGATGGCCGATGTGTTCATTGAAGTTGATCCGGGTCGGGTCCGTGAAGTGGCCCATCAGGCTTCCAAATTCCCGCAGACCAGCTACGTCGCTTGCGCCACGGGCGAAACGGATGTCAGCATTTCTTTGCGCGTTCGCAGCATCGAAGAACTCTTCAATTTCGTAACCGAGAAACTGGGGAAGATACCCGGTGTCCGCCGCACGCAAACCTACTTGCTACCTGTGAAAATCAAAGACCTCGATACCTGGATGCCCCCTGGCGTATTGGATGAGACCGGAGACAGCAGCCCTGAACTCCCTCGATCTTGACTAAGGAAACTTCAAGGAGACACACATGACAGGAGACATGTATCAACAGCTGGCTCAGGCGGTCATTGATGGCGAACCGGAAGCCGCTGAAGCGCTTGCCAAGGAAGCCATCGCGCAAGGGCTCGATCCCCTGGCCTGCATCACCGAAGGGCTCACCAAAGGAATTCAGGAGGTTGGAAGGCTATTCGCCAGCGGCGAATATTTCTTGCCCGATCTGATCATCGGCGCGGATGCGATGAAGGCGGCTCTGGATATTCTGGAGCCGCTGCTTGTTGGCGATCAGGAAAGAGATGTCGCTGGCCGAGTGGTGCTGGGCACCGTAGAAGGCGATTTGCATGAGATTGGCAAGACTCTCGTGGGCACCATGCTTGTCGCTAACGGCTTTCAGGTCACGGATATCGGCGTCGACAAGAAGCCGGAAGAGTTCATCGAGGCCATCAAGGAGAATGGCGCCGACATCGTTGGCGCCTCGGCGTTGCTCACCACAACCATGCTGCAACAAAAAAGGCTCATCGAAGCGCTCGAAGAGGCAGGCCTGCGCGAGAAAGTGAAGGTGATGGTCGGGGGAGCGCCCGTTACCGATGATTATGCAAAGGAGATCGGCGCGGACGGCTACGCCGAAGATGCCATCTCGGCAGTAGATATGGCCTTCAGGCTGATTGACGCTCCGGCCCAGCCTTAGGACGGCATAGGGAAACCCGTCCCAGAAGAATCGCTCCACAACCGAAGGAGGAGGATATGTCTAATCACAAGAGTCTTGGGAAATTGGGCATGCTTGCCATGTTCATCTTGCTTGGGGTTCTGCTATTTGGGTGTGGACCCCAGGAAGCCACCCAGGCGCCGGGGGTTGAGCAGCCCGCAACGGAGGAGGCTGCCCCTCCAGAACCCGCTCCTGAAAAGACCAGCATCACAATTCTCATACCGGACAACCCTGTAGCCTTCAACGGCATCAATACCGACACAGGCTATGAGCAGGCGCTGGGAGAGCTGGTGATGCTCTCGCTGGCAGAGACCGACCCAGAAGGGAACATATTCCCTGAGTTGGCGGCTGAGATCCCCACCATCGAGAATGGTGGTGTGGAGTTCGACGAAGAAACCTGGACGATGTCGGTCACCTGGAAGCTGCGCGATGACGTCTACTGGGCGGATGGCGAGCAGGTCACGGCCGACGATGTCGTCTTCACCTGGGATGCTCTTGTAGAGGCCGGCGCGTGGATCCCGGCTATGGACTACACGGAGTCGGTCGAAAAGATCGATGACTTCACCTTCAAAGTCAGCTATTACGAAGGCTATGTGTTCCCCAACTACAAGCTCCAGTTTGGTGGGGAGGATTTCTTCGTCTATCCCGAGCATTACTGCGATGCTGAAGCGGGATTCTACGAGTGGAACTGTGACGATCAGCCCCTGAGCAGTGGCCCCTACATCCTCGACGAGTGGGTCGCCGACGATCACTTGACGTTCGTGCGCAACCCGAACTACTTCGAAGAGGGCAAACCGTACATCGACGAAGTCATCTTCAGGATCGTTCCTGAAGAGACCGTGAAACAGGCCATAATGCTCGAGGGGGATGCCGATCTTCACTTTTGGCCAGCTGAACCCGCCTCCGATGTGTACAAGGAGCCTGGAAACGGCACGGTGTGGGCAAAATCGCCGACCGAGCGTTGGGTGATGAGGCTGATTCCCAATCTGTATGTAAAGGGCGATCGCTCGACCCTACACCCGTTCCTGTCTGATACGCGTGTTCGGCAAGCTTTGCGGATGGCGATTGATGTGAACACCATCATCGAGGATATTTTCCACGGCTACGGTGAGCCCGTCTGGACGGAGTTCTTCCGGCCGCCCTATGTCTGCGATATCCCCCGTCCGAAGCATGACCCCGAAGCCGCGGCTGCGTTGCTCGAAGAAGCCGGGTGGACAGATACGGACGGGGACGGCATCCGCGAGTGCCATGGCTGCCCGAACGCTGAAGAAGGCACCGTGATGAAGATGGAGTTCGCGATCTATGCCGAGTACGGTGAAACCCTGGAGCTGGCCCAGCAATTGATCGCCGAAAACTGGAAGGCGATTGGGGTGGATACAGAGCTGCAGATGATCGAAGGCGCCATCATGTGGGCGGAAGAGGAAGATGGCGGCACCGAGATCGCCGGAAAGTTTGAGATGGATATGTGGGATGATGGCTATCCTGGCATCGACCCGTCCGATTTCATCTGGTCCATGTACTATTCCGGGAGCGATTGGAATTACGGGAGGTGGGCCAACGAGGAAATGGATGCCTTGATCGACGAATTCTACACGTTGGACGAAGAGTACCGTAAGGAAGTCGCCTGCGAGATGGCAGAGATTCTCGACGATGAACTCCCGCAGATCTTGCTTTTCTCTACGCTGGAAATGCATGGCCTTTCTGAACGGCTTCAGGGCGTTCAACCCTCAGTCAATGACCCCGTGACATGGAACATCGCTGATTGGACCGTCAGCGAGTAGAACAGCATCGCTGAGGTGACCGCGGCATTCCAAGGAATTAGATGGGGGGAGCTTTCGCCCCCCCATCTTGCTTATTGCGAGACCACGGATCTGTAACTGAGGGAATGCCAATTTTCAAAGAAGCGCAAGCCCCTGAAGACTTGAATGAGGGTTGAAGATGGGACAGTATATTGTCCGCCGCCTGCTCCAGGCCATCCCGATGATGCTATTGATCAGCATGGTTCTATTTGCTCTGGTCAATATTGCGCCGGGGGGGCCGATGAGTGCCTACAGCCGCACCAATCGCATTCCTCCCGAAAAGAGGGAGGCTATCAGGCGCTCATTTGGCCTGGATAAGCCGCTGCCGGTTCAATATCTCGTCTGGCTCGTCGGAAACGATTGGATGAAGATCGATACCGACGGTGATGGGGTTGCGGATGGCTACGGAACTCGTAAGGGTGTCCTGCGCGGTGATTTTGGCTTTTCATACAAGACCCGCGAACCTGTGATAGACCAAATAGCGGATCGCCTGCCGAACACAATCTATCTCATGGCCGTCACTCTGCTGCTGGTTGCGATCATCGCAATCCCTATCGGCATCATTTCTGCGCTCAAGCAATACTCTAGCTTTGATCTCGTGGCAACAACCTTATCCTTTATGGGGCAGGCCATACCTGAGTTCTGGCTTGGCCTGATCCTCATCGTAGTCTTCTATGCCACCTTGAAGAATCCATTTACGGGAAAGGCACTGCTGCCGTCCGGCGGCATGTACACGCTGGGGGCAGAATTCTCCATCTTAGACAGGGCCCGGCACCTGGTCCTTCCTGTTGCGATGGGAGTGGTGGGATGGGTGGCTTGGTATTCGCGCTTCCTGCGCTCCAGCATGCTCGAGGTGATCAACCAGGACTACATTCGAACGGCGCGGGCGAAAGGACAGATCGAGCGTAAGGTTCTCTATAGGCATGCTCTCAGAAATGCGCTCATCCCCGTGGTCACGATGTTCGCGCTGGACTTCCCCTATATCTTCACAGGATCGCTCTATGTTGAACTGATCTTCTCATGGCCGGGTATGGGGCGCCTGTTTTACACCGCGGCGACGTCACGAGATTATCCAATCCTGCTGGCTATCTTGACGATCGCTTCCGGCATCATCATCCTGAGCAATCTAATGGCGGATATCCTCTATGGCTTGTTGGATCCCCGAGTCCGATATGAATGATGGAAAGAAAAGCTCGGCCCGATGACACCTAACGAAAAGGCAATGAAGGACAACCAGGAAGTCACCGGCAGACGGTCTCACGAGACCATGGTCTCCCTAACTTGGCGGCGGTTCCGCCGCCACCCAGGCGCCATGGCCGGGGCAATCGTGCTGATCCTCGTGGCCCTTGCGATTAGCCTTGCCCATTTGTCCCCATATGACCCTGAAGTATCGGATATCAAGAATCGCTACCAACCGCCCTCACTCGAGCACCCATTTGGAACCGATGGCTTGGGCAGAGACCTCATGACCCGGGTCCTCTACGGAGGTCGGGTTTCAATGTCTGTGGGCTTGATGGTTATGACGATAACGCTCATTATCGGTATCCCCGTGGGCGCACTCGCCGGATATTATGGCGGGTGGATAGATAACGTCCTCATGAGGATTATCGATGCGACGCTCGCTCTTCCTTCGTTAATGGTCCTCATCCTCCTCGGTGCCATCCTGCGCGAGGCAAATCTGCCTTTTGTCAAGAGCAACAATGTGCTGACGATCGCGGCGGTCCTGGGGCTTCTTGCGTGGCCCACCACCGCCCGGCTGGTGCGAGCGGTTTTTCTAACGGTCCGAGAGATGGAATATGTGGAGGCCGCGCGGGCATTGGGCGCCTCTGCCATGAGGATCATCCGCAGCGAGATATTGCCAAACAGCCTGGGGCCCATTATCGTCGAATCCACCCTGGAGATCGGATATGCCATTATGGAGGAATCGGGGCTTTCCTTCTTGGGGTTTGGAATCATGCCGCCCACGCCGACCTGGGGAAATATGCTCAATAGCGCTCAGGAACACCTAGTGGAGTACCCATGGCTTGCGATCTTTCCGGGTTTGATGATCTTCCTTGTGATTATTTCGATTAACTACATCGGGGATGGTCTGCGGGATGCGCTTGACCCGTATAAGGTGCTCGCCAAGTTCGAACCGTGATTTGAGTGAGCCTTCCGAGAACGGTCTGTGGTGCCGTCTTGAGCGAACGCCATTTTCGGCAGGGGTTCGGATGGATGTCTTGGAGTGACAACTTGACGAACAATCGAGTCAAACCTTTGCTTGACGTCAGGGCCTTGAAGACCTATTTCTTCACCGAAGATGGGGTGGTCAAAGCTGTGGACGGCGTCGATCTTTGCGTCAGGCCGGGAGAAATCTTGGGGCTGGTGGGAGAATCCGGCTGCGGCAAGAGCGCCACGGCGCTATCCATCATGCGCCTCATCAGGAAGCCCGGTCGCATTATGCAGGGTGAGATCATCTTCGGCTCGCAGGATCTGCGCTCGCTCTCAGAGGCGGAAATGCAGGACCTTCGCGGTAACCGCATCTCGATGATCTTCCAGCAGCCCCAATCCAGTCTGAACCCCGTGCTTACAGTCGGCGACCAATTAGCTGAAGTTTTCGAAATCCACACGGAGATTGAGAAGAAGGAAGCCTGGGAGAAATCCGTAGAGCTGTTGCGCATGGTGGGCATCCCAGACCCTGAGCAGAGGATCCATGCTTATCCCCACGAGATGTCCGGTGGGCAGGCCCAGCGCGTCATGATTGCCATGGCGCTGGCGCTGGAGACCGATCTGCTGATCGCCGATGAGCCAACCACGGCTCTGGATGTGACCATTCAGGCGCAGATTCTGGATTTGATCCGGAACCTGCGCAGCCAGATGGATACGGCCGTGATCCTGATCACCCATGACCTGGGTGTGGTCGCAGAGACCGCTGATCGGGTCGCCGTCATGTATGCGGGCCAGATAATCGAGCAAGCCACGGTGACACGGCTCTTCGAGAAGCCTCTTCATCCTTACACGCTGGGGCTTATTCAATCCATCCCTGTCCTTGGCGAGACCAAAGAGCGCCTGGAAGTCATCGAGGGGACGGTCCCTGATCTGATTGACTTGCCCCAGGGCTGCCGGTTTGCTCCGCGATGCCGGGTACGTGTGGAGCGGAATCTCTCCATATGCGACGAGAGAGAGCCGGATCTGAAACCCGTTCAACCTGGGCATGAAGTGCGATGCTGGCTATATCAGCACTCTTAGACGCTCCCGCTGCCATCAGCGGCTTGGGAAATCGGGTGAAACCCTCCGGAGGCGAGCGCAATTGGAGGGAGCGAGAGACCGGATGCAGACGGGCATGAGCAACGCGAACGGCAAAGAACTGGTGAAGGTTAGAGACCTGGTGAAATACTTCCCGGTGCGTGGAGGTGTTCTCAGGCGGGTTATTGATTGGGTGCAGGCTGTGGATGGGGTGAGCTTCACGATAAGGGAAGGGGAGACCCTGGGGTTGGTGGGGGAATCGGGCTGTGGGAAATCGACCCTCGGCCGTACGATGCTCCATTTGATCGAACCGACACGGGGCTCGGTGGAATTCGATGGCCAAGATATATTCAGTCTGCGGAAGCAAGCGCTGAAGTCCCTGCGCCGCTATATGCAAATCATTTTCCAGGACCCCTACGCCTCGCTGAACCCCAGGAAACCGGTGGGCGATTCGATCATAGCTGGCCTGGAAATCCATGATATTGGCACGCCCCAGGAACGCCGAGAGATGGTGAGGGATATTCTCCGGAAAGTCGGGTTGGAGGAGTATCACGCCCATCGCTACCCTCACGAGTTCTCGGGCGGACAGCGGCAGCGCATTGGCATTGCCCGGGCTTTGGCGCTGCGCCCCAAGTTCATTGTCTGCGATGAGCCGGTCTCTGCTCTGGATGTCTCCATTCAAGCTCAAGTGCTCAACCTGCTCCAGGATTTGCAGGAAGAATTCGGGCTGACGTACCTGTTTATTGCCCATAACCTCTCTGTCGTCGAACACATTTCGGATCGCGTAGCCGTGATGTATCTGGGAAAGATCGTAGAGCTGGCCCCCCGGTGGGAGCTATTTGAGAAGCCGCTTCATCCCTATACTCAGGCGCTGATATCCGCGATCCCCATCCCCAAGCCAAACCTGGAACGGGAACGCATCATCTTGGAGGGCGAAGTCCCCAGCCCGCGTAATCCGCCGCGGGGCTGCCGCTTTCATCCGCGCTGTCCAATTGCGATGGACCGTTGCTCGGAGGAGGAACCCGACTTTCTGGAAGTTGGGCCTGACCATTGGGTTGGCTGTTTCAGAGTGGGGGCCAGCCCCTAATGATTGTCTATGGCTGGGGCTGTCCTCATCGGGGATGCCACTTTGCCGGCCATTGAAGCGAATACATTGCAAAGGAGGAATGAGATGCCTATCCCCAATGAGATCCTGTATCTAACCGAAGCCGACGTGCAACAGACGTTGACGGTCGCCGAAGCTGTGGACTTGGCCGAGAAAGGCATCAAGGCTGACGCAGCAGGTAAAGTCAACGGCGATAAATACTATATGAACGTCGGCGCTGATGCCTTTATCAAACCTTTCTCTGGCTACATCGAATGGGAAGAATTGGCCT